>ENA-OPBD01000951-OPBD01000951.1-human-gut-metagenome-genome-assembly--contig:-NODE-951-length-15888-cov-2.602413_pt1 | contig 15888 bp, 10 predicted proteins | sample MGYA00241062_ERZ501440 | MGnify/ENA primary metagenome ERZ501440 (study PRJEB25962, sample SAMEA2042628) | human gut metagenome | biome: human gut; feature: human-associated habitat; material: faeces...
GGAGAGGGCGTTGTTGTGAGACGTGGTAAGAAGAACTTTAGGAAGGTTAGTAAGTAAGAGACGTTGACGCTTTGAGTGATATCAAGGCGAACGGCCAGTGGTTATTCAAAAAAGGGAAGCGATGTGCTTCCCTTTTTATGTACTAAAGAAGGGGATTAGAACTTGATGAATGACAAAACGGCAGATTCAAATAAAAGACGTTTGGCAGTCGCAGCCATCTCGGCTGTGGCACTCATAATACTTGTACAATTTGTGGATTCCTATTGCACTGAGATGTTCGGCAAGACGCAGTCACTTTCTGTTAGGACATTTCTCATGGATCCGCGTGGGATGAGTTCTGAAGCGGCGGTTGCATATATGAGCAGAGGCATGCTGCCATTTTATCTTATCGGAGCGCTCACGCCATTTATCAGGTCATATACGGATATCATAGGCAGGAAGATGATGATGATCATAAATGTGGCGCTTCTGGCTGTTGGAAGTGCAGTATGCCTGCTGGCAAACAATCTGTGGATATACCTGCTTGGCAATGGAATTCTCATACTGGGATATTCGCTGGACATACATCTGATATACATAGTCGATGCGGTAGATAGAAAACATCGAGGAACTGTCAGAGGAATCTGTGGTGGAGTGTCCATGGCAGCAGCCATGTGTATACCTCTGCTCAGGTCATTGTACGTGGATGGCGGCGGACATAATTGGCAGATCCTTTACGCTGTTGGAATTGTTGGCGGATTAATAGGTCTGGTACTGGTTATGTTGTACAGATTCCCGAATATAACTGGTTCTAAAGCTGCACCGAGTGTTGGCGGATCGGCAAACAGGGGTGAGGGAAAATCTGTTGACAGTACAGAATGTAGCACAGATGATGGACATATACATTTTATAAAAACATTCAAAGATATATGCAGAGATCATGCAACCAGAAATCTTCTCATAAGCATAAGCGTGGTGGGGCTGGCGACAGCAGGCATAACATATTACAATGAACCTTTGTGTGCCTTCTCAGGTATGGGAGAGGGCAATGTGAATACAGTGTTGCTCATACAGCCCATAGCATCATTGGCTATAAATGTTCTGACAGGAATACTTGCAGACAAAATGGAACGGAGATATGTGGTGCAGATGGGAATAGCGCTTAGCTTCATATCAGGTATGGCATTTACACTTGGAGTAGGGCATGGAGTTTCATCGGTGTTGCTGGGAATACTCTGGGGTTGCATGAATGGATTTTACTTTTCTGCGGAAGAACTGATAAATCTTATGGTCATGGAAAGTGTAGATATATCGGTCAGAGGAAGGGCGTCAGCTATGTCCACACTGTCATATGGAATAGGAGATCAGCTGGGGATATTTGCAATAAGTCTGGTTGTGGGAGCCCTTGGCATGAGATGGGCAAAATTGGTATTTCTCGTGTCGCCTCTTGTCATAGCAATGGTGGTTCTGAGAAGAAAAGAAATAGAAAAGAGAAGGAAACACGCTTAGTTGTTCAGCGTGTTTCCTTATTTTTATGTTCAACATTCAGCTTGCGGATGCTGGATTTGATCTTTCTGTATTTGAATAGTGGATACATTGCAAATGTCCACAGGGCATACACTGCGACAAGAATGGGCAGGCCTATCAGATTGCGGAGATTATTTGAGTGCCATACCGCCATGCTCAGGTATGCGACAAATATGCACAGCGCAACATCTGTGATGAGATGCAGCTTCTGATTCACGATATACATAGGATGATAACGGTCGTCAGGTGGCTGGATGTCCGATGTGGACAGGCTCTGTTCAAATTGACACAAATTGTAGTTATATATTCCTCTGGCAATCGCAAGCTCAGATATGCTGCCTGCGTACAGGTTGTGTCGGAACAGTGTTGTTACTTCATAATTATCAGAGTCAGGATTGCCGGCGTAGAATGAGAATTCGGCCATTTTCTGATAATGGGATCTCGCACGGAGAAGTATAAGTATGCTCAGAACACCGTTCAGCAAAATAAGGATCATTGTGACGGAATAGAGCATGGAAGCATTTGGCATTCTGAAATACTCCAGGTCAGGATTCACAAGCTGAAGGATCTCGGCGATCACACCTATGGATGAAAGAGTGACAATGAAAGCGGTTAGAGTAGCCCAACTGTATTTGGACGAATCCGCTACCTGATCATATATATGCCGGATGCAATCCTCACTGTAGTTTGTGAGCTTGTTGTAGCTGGTGTGTCTGAAAGAGTTCAGTCTGGAATCGTAATCCCATGAGCACATGCGCGCCACTCCGAATCTGGACGCAGGAACATGACCTGGCAGATCCGAGGAGAAGAAAGCATCATACCTTTTGTAGGTAATATGGTCATGAACCATGCTGTCGATAAGCATAACTCCACCAAATGATAAACTGACGAGAGCCACCAGAAGAGGAAAGCTGTTAAATACAAATGACACAACAATATACAGAATACTCATCATACAAAACAAAGTGATGATGACTCGTCTCCCCTGTTGTATATCATTAAAAGATCTCGAACAGTTCTGAAAATGATTATATGTAATGCTATAGGTGTTACTGTTCTCATCAAGCACGGAATGTTCAAGTATCAGGCTTAGCTCCGAATACTTCTTGTGCAATGAGAATGGAATAAATCTCAAAGCTGTCAAAATGATGGATGCACACAGCATGACAATACTGAACAGCGTCCCCTTTGTGCTTGTCGCCTCATAGGAACTGATCCAGGTAGAAGAGAAGATGGTTGCAAGCATCTGTACAGAGTAAAGGACTATCAGTGTATATGTTGCAAATGCCTGTAGCTTGTCAACCCTCCTGGCATCATTCATTAGCTTCTGAAAATGTGGGTTGTTCAGATCAGTCACGGGATGTGCAACCTTAGGTTCTTTGATATTTCTTGTTATTGCAACCTCCGATGCATATGCAGGGAAATTCACATCATCAAAAAGCGCATACAAAAGGATCGTAGCAAGGTATTCTGATGGTGAGGTGCATTTGAACAAAGAGCAATAATGTGTAAGATGGTTGTCGGTTGACAGGACATTGCTCAGATATGACTGCAGTGAAACTATAAAATCAGAGTCCAGTGCGCCTTTTGTTTCTATAAGATTGTCAAGATGAGCACACAGCTTGTCGTAATCTATCGCATTCAGCAGAGCTCTTATAGGAAGAGGCTGCTCGTTTCCGGAAAAGTTCTTATTTGCCAGGTTGGAAAAGAAAACACTCAGCTTCGTGCCTGTAGGATAGCTCTCGTCAGGATGGATGAGATAGTACAGAGGTTTCTGGGCTGAATCTGCATCCTTCTTAAGCCATTCTATATCCGCATCCTTGAAGACGGAAAATGACATTATTTTGTCAATATCGTCATATTGGTTCGGATTCTGTGAAAATAATAATTGGCTGAAAGTATGTTTGTTGGAGTATGAAGACGTCTGTGGAACAATGGGAATGTTAAGCCCCAGATGCTCTGTGAAAAGTTCCTCCAGAGAGCATATGTGTTCCGCCGGTCTGGTACGATATTTCATCTTTTGTTTCCCCCTCCTATTGAACTCCGGCCATGCAAGATTTGCCTCCGGCAAATGGCTGGAGCTACATGTCAAGTTTTCATAGAAAACCTGACACATCCATGAAAATGAAATAGTTTGGTTTAGTAAATATATGTACTAAGCACTATATGAATATATAACAAAAAATGAGCTATTTCAACATAACAAAGGATATATTTCGACAAAATAGAATAATGAATTCTCAATAAAGAAAATAGGCAATGAAACGTGCAATATAGACAATGGTATGTCTGGAGTGCGGATTACATTGCCCGAAAGTCATATTACTTCAGACTCTATAATATCAGGTAATAATTGATAAAGATCATTTATTTCTTTAAATTGATATGCAATGAGGCGGAGAACCGCATAGATAAATGAGGGGGAGAGAATTCAATATGACAATAGGCGTATGCGATGTAAATCCAGACGAGACGCAGAGAACAGTATATTTCCTGCGCTCTCAAATTAAAAACAACATTATTGATAACGAAAATGTGAGATTTGTTTCATATAACCTTGATTCAGTAATGTTGGATATCGACTATCAGAAGTTCGACTGTGACATCTTTATAACAGAGCTTCTGTATCCAAATGGCAAGAATGGTGTGAACCTGGCAAAGAGGATCAATGCCGTAGCTCCATCTTGCAAGATTCTTTTTTATGTAAACAAAATCCCTGAAGAACTGGACATATACGAGGCGAATCATGTGAATTGTATGCTTAAAGGCAGGCATGATGCAAGACTTGTGACATTCATGAATGATCTTGTGGAGAAGATGAACAATGATGACAAGAAGCAATTCATCAAAATCCGATATGACAGGAACGTAAATATCCTTGATTGCCGCGACATAATGTACATCAAAATAGAGAACAGAGTCACGATATATTACACAAATAGAAAAAATGATCAGCGGGATGGCAAATATTACGAATACAGACCTCTCAGCGAGATCATGAAAGACCTCCCAGATAATTTTGTGAGATGCTCAGCCGCTGCGGTGGTTAACAGAGATTATATCAGTAATTATAATCATCAGACCATTACGATGGTTGATGGGGAGGAGATAAAGATTGGAAGACGGTATGGAGATTTCTTGTTGATTAATAGCGTGCAAAGCCTATAAGCACATAGAAACATGCAGTTTAGACATGAAATAATATTTAAAATAAATACTGTGATAAACTAGAAACATTAAGTGTAATTAATATTTATATATGTGAGGAGGAAAGTTTATGAGAATGAATGAAATGTGGCAGAAGGGTATTTCGTTGCGTAAGAAACGATTGGTTAGCATGATAATGGTAGCCGTGATGATTATTACGTTAGTACCATTTATGCCAGGAAATAAGGCTGAAAAGGTTGAGGCTGCTGGATATAATGCCGCTGCTGCCGTTGCCTATGCATATAAGTGGGGTGGATCAAAAAGAAATCCAGCATATAAAGATTACTCAAGTAGTGGGGGAGATTGCGCCAATTTTGTTAGCCAGTGTTTGCGTGCAGGAGGGATTAATGTATATGAAATAGGTGCAGCAAGTTTAAAAAGAAAACTTGAATCTATGGGGTATAAAACCATAATGAACCCGTCAGCTGATCAGGTTGAAGTTGGAGATGTTATGTTTTATTATTCAACATATCATCATACAACAATAATTACTAGTAAAACTAATGGTGTACCAAAAGTTACAGGCCATACTTCTAATGTAGTGGACGGAAATTGGAAATATAATGTTTGTTGTGCAGTGATTTTACACAATGGTGCAGTAAGTGGTACAAATAATAATGATGCGAATCCAGATGCTCATTCTGTGCCAACTTCAAATCTGTATCGCGGTTCTCGAGGAGATACTGTTGCATGGGTACAGTCCATGTGCAACAGACTTGCAGGAACAAACATAGGGATAGATGGTCAGTATGGGTCTGATACGGTAAATGCGGTTAAGTCTTTCCAGAGAAAGTATGGACTTGCAGCAGATGGAATAGTAGGACCACAGACAAGAAACAAGATGATAGAGGCATGGAACGCAACCAAGGTGGTCAATGCGACATCCATATCCATTAGCTCATCAGGTTTAAATGTAACTATCGGATATAATGCGCAGCTGTCAGCATCGATCGAGCCATCAAATACAACAGATAAATCGGTCAGATGGACAAGCTCAAATAATTCGGTTGCTTCAGTTGATAATGGAGTCATAACCGGTAAGAGCGAGGGAGATGCGGACATAACAGCATCAACGGCAAACGGAAAGACAGCCATATGCAGGGTGCATGTATATAAAGAAAAAACGGTGAGATTCCTTGATTATGATGGAAGCGTGCTCAGTGAGCAGAAATTAAAATATGGTGCAAGTGCAAATGCACCTGAAAATCCACAGAGAACGGGATATACGTTTAAGGGATGGGATGGAACATACCAGAACGTGACAAGCGATGCGGATATACAGGCTGTATACAGCAAGAACGTATATAATGTTACATTCAAGGAGACAAACGGTACAAAGATCGGAGATACCCAGAGGATCGAGTATGAAGGTGCGGCATCAGCACCTGATGAGAGTGCACTCAGTATCCCGGACGGATATGAGTTTGAAGGTTGGAGCGAAAACTTTGATTATATAACATCTGATATGACCATATATCCTGTATATAAATGGGCAGACGAAGAACTGTCGCTTGTTGTATCGGCGGATGAAGAATCCTGTATAGCAAATACGGAAGAAGGTACATATAACCTGAATTTTACTATAACAAACCATTCGGAGACAAACAGAAAAGCCAGGGTCATGACATATATGGTAACAAACTCGGGCAAGATGGTAGCACAGGGCGAGACAAGAACCGTTAAGATACCGGCTGCAAAGAATGGAGTTGATGGAAGTACGGCTATAGACGACATGTATGTAGTGTGTGATAAAGCTGCAGATATGGTAAGGGTAGTAGTACTTGATGATTATGAGTCGGCAGTACCACTTGCAGAGATAAAGGACATAAAGGTCCAGGCATCAGGATACGGAGACTGGACAGACGGAACTGCAGATGATGCAGACAGGGTAAGCCAGACGAGAACACTGTACAGATACAAGAAGGTAAATTATACTACATCGGACAGCAGTACAAAGGATGGATGGACAAAATATAATCAGACATCCAATACCACATATCATGGTGCGGGAGATTCACAGTGGTTTGGACAGGGAGCAACAGGAAATGCGCCGGGACATGACAATGCATACAGGACATGGGCGGTAGCAAAATCCAGAGTGCAGTATGTACCATCAAACTATACTTATCCAAGCCAGCTGATAAATATCAACACATATGGCGGAGACAGTTATAAGAGTCAGGTCAGATGGATACAGACATGTCTGTGCAGACTTGGATATTATACAGATATAGACGGAGCGTTCGGATATAATACGAGGGCTGTAACAATGAACTTCCAGAGGGATAACGGGCTTACTGTAGACGGACAGGTAGGAAGTGCAACAAGGGGCAAGCTTGGAACATGTGTGGAAGCACAGTTTAACAGTGACTATGATTACTATTATGAAACAAAGGTAGCAGATACAAAGTATACATACTATTTCTATCAGGAAGACAGCAACTGGTCTGAGTGGCAGGAGGATTCCGTTGCAGGAGACACATCAGTAAATCCCGGCAGCACAAAAGTACTTGTGGATACAAAGACCCAGTACAGATACAAACTTGAGCTTCCAGAGGCAGATGTGAGCGGAGATACACTGACACCTGAGTGCAGACTCCCGGAGGAGGCTATGGGGCTTGCAGGCAAGGCCGCAGTTGCAATAGTGTTCAAGAACAAGGTGAGTCAGATATCAGAGGACAATGTAGAGTATGTAGGAGATACGACCATAGGCTCTGATGGAACTGTAGATCTTTCATTTATACCAAGAGAAAGCCTTTCATATGAAGGAACAGGAGATTATACGGTAGTACTTGGTGTCAAGGGAACAAGTAATTATGTAAAGGTAGCAACAATAGAGGCTCCAAAGCCTGAATACAACGTGACATTTGTTGATGCAGATGGAAAAGCGATCGAGGTTGAAGGAGAGACAGTACAGAAGATAACAGAGGGACACAGTGCGGTAGTACCGGAGGCTCCGGAGAAGACCGGATACAGATTCATAGGATGGGATCTTGGAGCAACAAACATTCATTCAGATATGACGATCACGGCCCGGTATGTAAAGGAAAAGTACAACATAACATATGTGGACTGGGATAACAGGAATATAGAAAGTGACAGTGCAGAGTATGGTGACTATCTGTCACTGCCGGATGATCCAGAAGCAGTGGAAGGTCTTGTATTCAAGGGATGGAAGATAAATGGTGACGAGAATAACATCATAAGAAGCCTGAGTACAAAGGAAGATGAAGAAGTATCAAACAAGGGCGTGAAGGTAGACAAGAACATGCTCTGCGAGGCAGTGTATGAAGTACCTACATTTGATGTAAAGTTTGTTGATGGAGACGGAAATGTCATAGACGATCAGGAAGTAAAATACGGAGATGCGGCAATGGCACCGGCAGTAGTACCGCGTAAGGATGATGTGAAGGATGATACAGAAGATACACTCACATATGAAGACTTTACAGGGGATAACAAGGCGATACCAGAGCACACAGACAACATGACGTTTGTTAGCTGGGGAGAGGACATAGATCTTAGTTCTATCACAGCAAACCTTGTGGTAGGAGCGGTATATACATTTGATGGATATGTTATTAATCCATATGCAACTGTTGCAACAGGAGAATATGACAGTGACCAGAAGGTAGAGTTAAAGACAGATACCGAGGATGCGGTCATCTACTACACAACAGACGGCAGTGATCCAATGGATGTGGAGAATAAGGATAGCGTAAAGATATACAGTTCACCGATAACGATATCGGATAAGACGGTACTGACATTCTATGCATGTAAGATGGGAATGAATGATAGTGAAGTTGTGTCAGAATGGTATGTAATAAATAAAACGGGTAACGTTTCAACACACGTTGTAAGCATTATTCCGGTTTTGGAATATGAAGGTGTATCAATTCCGGTAATAAAGACATTTGTTCAAGATGGTGATATGTTTAATGCATATGATATAACTACAACAGTATATGAAACTGTGGAATTAGATGGAATATATACAGATATCAATATGTCAAATAAAATGGATGATATATCACAATCTATAGAAGAAAGTACAATATTATATGCTAAGTACGTGGATAGAAAATATACGATTCAATATTTAAATGATGATGGAACAGAAATTGCTACAAATAAAATTAGATATGGAAATCCAGTATATTTAGAAGATATTCCTGAAAAAATAGGATATAGATTTGCAGGATGGATCACTGATGAAAGTGGGAAAAATGTGAATTATGTAACGAGTGATATGACGGTAAAAGCTACATATATAGAAAGTTCACAATATGCAGTCATAAAATTCCCTCGTAAAAATTATTCAGTCATGGAAGGCTCAATATTGGCGTTAAAACCTAAGGTGACATATGAAGAATCAGGGAAAACGACAAATGATGAAATGATAAAGTGGAGTGTATCTGATAGTAGATATGCAACAATAGATTCATTGGGAAATCTCAGTGCGTTGATGAAAGGTGAAATAACTGTAGAGGCGATGGTTGTTTCTTCTGGAGAAAAAGCAAGTTGTAAGATAAAGATAACAGGTAACCCGGAAACTTCAATATGTTTGTATAGTAATTCATCATATAAACTTGTGGATGGATATCTTAGAGACATAGAGATAGGCAAGAACAGCGTGGCGGAGGTCAAGAAGCAGATTGATGCGGGAAATCTGAAGTTTATAAGTGTAGATCAAGAAGAATTGCAGGATAATGATTTGCTAGGTACAGGAAGTAGAATTCTTATGTTATCAACCGATGGTGGAACTATTGATGAAGTAACGGTTGTACAAACGGGAGATTATAACGGAGATGGTATTATAGATAACAAGGATGTATCAGGTGTTATAAGAAGTCTTGTAGGCAAGGAAAATGCAGATGCAACAGCACTTATGGCAGTTGATGTAAATGGCGATGGAAAAGTTAATAATCGAGATGCTGCAATGCTAAGCAGATACTTGGTAGGTAAAGAGAAACTTAAATAATATGTTTTGATATGTGTAGCAGAAATAGGAGCTGTCGTTGACGGCTCCTATTAGACTGTAGACAAAGTTTACGGCATGTGTCGTGGACTTTATTTTTTAGCTTAAATCAGACATTTATGCGATTTTGTCATTTTTGATACAATAAAACTATCAAAAACAGGTGATGATTCTTAAATGATGACTAAAAAGTAAGGAAACAAATACATATTATTTTTATAGATAATCTAGTCCCACAGAATCATATGTTTAGAATTATAGATAAAGCAATTGGCAAGGCGTTCATTTATATCCTTGTATCTAATGAATATTCCAATGAAACAGGATGCTTAAGTATTGATCCTATAAAATTCCATTCATCTAATATTGATATGGCATAAAAATTAAGTGTCAGACTTTTAAGGATGTTGAAGTAAACATGGTATGTTGTTGTCCTTTAGATTTGGCTTTGCGGCTATATTCCTCATTTTCACATTTGGAATGACTTATACCAGACTATTCAAAGATATTGAGCTGTTAAAAAAATATTTCGGAATATTCTTGAAAAATGGTACAGATTAAAACATGCTGACCAGACGCAGGCGGTTTGTACATGTAAGGGAGACGATAATAAAATCAGAAGTGAATCGTTTGTCAGAAAAAATGTTTTGTGAAGAGATGCTCAAAAAATAGATAAAAGCAGACAGAAAAGAACATGGCAAAGTGCAAATGAAGAGAAAGGATGCGTTTTAGTTTATATGTACATAAGTTTAAAGAAATAGGCTAAATGTGAGCAGTAATGGAACTTGCAGACAGAATAAAATTCCGAATATGTATGCTTTTATAGAGTTTGAATATCTAAAAACTAAAAAATAAAAAATTCCCCATAAAACAAAGCTATGTGGATGACAGGCATTTGTCTGCAGGCTAAGACTAGATGAAAATTTATTTTTTTATATTTATTACTTCTGCTTTATAGTTGAGTATATCAGTAATTATAATAATCAAGACTTTATGATGGTGAATATATAAAGATTAGGAGGTGATAGGGGAGAATGTAACTCTTGAATGATATAGGTAGGCACTTAAAAAATAAGCTTATATAAAAGATAAATAATCGGTTCATAATTATTAAACATGCTATTTTGAAATATAGACATGAATAAGAAATTAAAATATTATAAAATGCTATAATTTATTGAAGAAAAACTGTGAAGGGGAAGATTATTGTACATTATTTACAATAGTCAAAATTATAAAATGATAGATGTATTTGATAGCCGACATGATCTATATGATGTGGAGGACGAACATCGAGAAGAGATTTGGTTTAGAGTATCAAAGCTTCCAGATTTGACACTGTCAAGATATTCGTCTTTAGAAGAAGCAGGGGTAAGTGGTGTTCTTGAGAAACACATAGCTTTTCTTCGACAGCTTAACAGAAAAGGTGTGATATCAAATGTGTCATTCCATCTGTTCTATATGTATTTCGGTTCAGGAGATGTTGGTAGTGATCGGCCTGGAAATCGTATTGAATTATTACTTATGGTCAGGGGAAAAAACTCAGCACTTAGCAATGTGACGCAGATTATACAAGCCTCCCCTTTAGCGGATTTTTACAATTATGAAATATTATCAGATGCATATGCTGAGGTTATTGAGAAAATATATATAGATAGGCAGATGAGCCTGAGAAATTTTAACTCATGTAGTTTTTTGTCTAAGACAGAAACAGTCCTAAGCGGCAACAACAATGACGGACAGGAATATTATATGATAAGAGAATGGGAAATGAATGATAATGGACGTCTCTATAACATGACAAAGATGATGGAATCGATAGATGAAAGCTGTCTGTATAGAGTAGATCTGTATCCTGTTGAGCGGGCAGAGAGTCTTCGTAGAATGCTGGCAAAGCCTATTTCAGTACTCAGAGACAGGCAAAATGTCGGCTTTAGGGATAATCGTGATTACAATGGCAAAGATGTTCTTAAAAGATATGAAGATATGCTGGAAAGTTATGAATCATCACCTCATTTCATCGCAAATATTATGGTGTTCTCAGCCAATAGTGAGACATCTTCAACGGTACTAGATAGTGCTGGTGCAGAGGCCTTATTGAAGGGAAAGTATAGTATAACAACTTTTCATGGGAATTTTACAGCCTTAAGTTTTATAGGAGATAAAAATGTTGAACTCGAAAATTTACAAGATAGGATGGTGGTGAAAACAGCCGGAAACGGTTTGGTGGTATGCAGAGAAGATAAGAGTAATCTTAATCTTAATTTTCTTCCTGTATTTTTTACATTGGAAGAGATTGCCCCGTTCTTTAGATTCCCGGCTCTGTATGACGGTGAGGACATTCAGATGCCCAAAGAAACATCTCCAGTTTCGGAGAAGGCAGATCAAAGTCTGTATTTAGGAAAGGATGAGAAAGGGTATGCAGTGAATATTCCAATCAAGATGCTTCCTAAGCATGCATTTATATCTGGAGTCCCAGGATCGGGAAAAACAAATACGATGTACCATATTGTATCGTCTCTCTGGAAAAAACACCGTATACCATTTCTTGTATTGGAACCTGCAAAAAAAGAGTATAGAGCATTGTTAAATGATCCGGCAATGAAAGATGTATATCTGTTTTCGCCGAATGCAGATATGAGCTTTCCGTTACATATAAATCCGTTTGATATGCCAAAAGGCTGCATTATTTCGGAACACATACAAACGCTGAAAGGTGTGTTTGAAGGGGCATTTACATTGGATAATCCCATGCCATTTATTTTAGATACGGGGATAGAAGCTGTATATAAAGAAATGGGGTGGAATCATGATGATGTATATACAGGAAATGAAAAGGATAAGGATGGAAATAAACGAAGATTCCCTTCAATGTCTCAATTGTATAAAAAATTAGAAGAACTTGTGGAAACAATGGATTATGGAGATGAGGTTAAGGGAAATCTGAAATCAGCATTGAATGTTAGAATTGGAAGCCTTCTACAAAGAGAAATGGGAGATGTGTTTGATGTAACAGAGTCAACATTTTCGCCTGAAGAGTGGCTTGAGAAACCTGTGTGCATTGAACTTGAATCTATGGGAGAAGGAACTGCTAATTTTATGAATCTTATGCTTTGCGCATTGATAAGGGAATCGTTGAAAGTGGATCCGCATCCTGTGTATGAAAATCCTGATGATGTGCGATATAAGTGCCGTCATGTGATATTTATAGAAGAGGCACATAATCTTATAGGTCCAGAATCAGAGAACGCGGGGGGACAGGATGCGGATGCAAAAGTCTCTGCAACAGCATTTATAGCAAAGATGTTGGCGGAAGTAAGAGCATTGAAGGAAGGAATATTTATTGCGGATCAGTTACCAACAAAGATGGCGGATGAAGTTATAAAGAATACGGGGTTGAAGCTTGCTTTGAGAATAACATCACAGGATGACAGACAGCTCCTTGGAGGCACAATGTCAGCTAGAGGTGTTCAGCTTGAACAGATGGCAACATTTGAGCCGGGACGGGCACTTATATTTTATGAAGGCCTTATGAGACCGTTTAAAATCATAGTTAGTGAGTATGGTGGTGAGATCAAGGATAAGGCGGAGAAGGAAGAATGGCTTGATCCAAAGACAGACAGTGCTTTAATGTCGATGCTACAAGACAGAGATACATATGTTAAGACATTTGAAAAAAGTATTTCAATATATGGAGCAAAATATATAATGCTTCACAGAACTCAGGAAAAGCGGATGGATACAATAAAGAAATGGTTGGATGCAATGTGGAGTGCTCAAAAAAAGATTCAAGAGAGTGAGCAAAGAGAATTATTACTCCAGCAACGGAATGAGACCAACGAGACAGTATGGGCGGATATGTACACTGAAATTATAAGTACAAAGAAGAATTTTGAACGACTGAATAATGAAAGTCAAAAAAATTCAAGAATGCTTGAGGATATTATAAGGACATATGGGGAGTATATAAGGACTTTGGACAGACTTTTGGATGGACGATGGAGAAGAGGCGGAATTTCAGAAAAGTATACAGCAAAGATACGTTTGATAGAAAGAACTATGGTAGGCAGACTATATAGATTGATGTTGTATTATCAGCAGACTGTGGGGAAAGGCGTATATATGCTTCTGGATGAGGCGTTAAGGATATATGAGTCCAGGTTGAAACAATTAGATAAATATATAGAAAAAAATGAGCAGCTAATAATTCAGCTGGCAAGAGAGATGTAGGAGGATATTATCATGGGAGGATTTAAAAACAGGCAATATGAGGGCCTTAGAGAAGTTCAGGAGAATTCAGAACAGACTAAGGAACTTGGAAGTGAGATGACAGAGGATGCAGAGGAGATTTCCTCTATCCTTGAGGGAATAAATCTTCAAGATGATGAAGATATGGAGCATATATCCGATACTAAGTCGGGGTATCAGGGAAGCTTTGATGCAGCGTTTGATTCTGAAATAGAGTCGCTCACAACAGATATAGAGCAGACTGGGGAAGGAATACGGAGTGAAATTGGAACTGAAATGGAGAATGTATCCGAAGGAATATCTGCTCTTGAGAATGCAGAGGGAATAAGTGAAATCGGACAAGAAAGTGCTGAATCTGGCAGGTCGAGTCTTGAGCAGAGTAATGCTGAATATCAGGAAATATCAGACGATACTAAGGAGACCACGGAAAATCTCCGTGGGATAGTGGAAAATCTTGGTTCTAGATTAGAGGGCCTATTTGGATAATGAAATTTAGAGAGATGACAGAAAAAACTGAGTCACTTATAGAACTTGGTAATGAAGTGGAGAAAGAGGTAGAACAGTGCCAAAGTCAAGTTGCCGTTGCGCAGGTGGCCCTTTCAAATGCACAGGCGCAGCTCAGTGCTGCCAGTGAAAATGATTCTGAGGGAAAACCGAAGGGAAATGTACAGAATGCACAGATGGCAGTTGCACAAGCAAGAGGATATTTGGAAGCATCTAGGAGAGAGTTGAATAGAGCTAAGGAAGATTTAGATAGAGTAAACAGCCAGAAGAATTCTCACATAAGAAAACTTGAATCATACGCTGATACTGAAAAAAGAAATCTAGCACAGCTGCAGAGATTGTCGGAAATGGCATTTTCCCAAAATGCTTCTCAAACATATGAGGGAATGGCATCAAGAGTTGTAGAGGCACAGCGGGCGAAAGCTATGCTAGAACAGTCTCTTGGTTCCGGCGGATCACGTTTTTATCCATGGACATGAACACCTTTTCCCAGAGCGCGTTGTTGGCGAAGAGAATGTCGTTTTCAACCGCCAAAAGCTGTTCTTCCGTCTTTCCTTCCATCATGTTCATGTCGGAACTTTCTTCCATCTTTTCGTCCATGTCCATGGCGGACTTTTCTTCCGTCTTTTCTTCCATATCCGTGTTCATGGCAGACATTTGTTCGCCGCAGGCGGTCATGGAGAAGGTCAGCAGCAGGCCGATCATCAGCGCGATTACTCGATTCGTTTTCATTGTTTTTGCTCCTTTTCTTTGTTTTCGTTTTGAGATAGGTCACCAAAGCCAAATGTATATCGGATTGCGTCCGTCGGGCAGGCCTTCATGCACATGCCGCAGCGGATGCACTCCGTATGGTTGGGCGATTTTGTGATGTCCACGTCCATCTTGCAGGCCCTCGCGCAAGCGCCGCAGGATACGCACTTTCCCGTATCCACGCGCATCTGGAAAAGCGAGACCTTGTTTAGCAGCGCATAGAACGCGCCCAGCGGACACAGCCATTTGCAGAACGGGCGATACACGAACACGCTGGTCAGCACGACCGCCAGCAGCACGCCGGCCTTCCACGTGAACAGCTTGCCCAGCGCGGCGCGAATCCCGGCGTTGGTCAGGGACAGCGGAATCGCGCCCTCCAGCACGCCCTGCGGGCAGAGATATTTGCAAAAGAACGGATCGCCCATGCCGAGCTGATTGGTCACAAGCATCGGCAGCAGAACCACCATCACCAGCAGAACGACGTATTTCAGATAGCGCAGCGGTTTTAATTTCTTCGTCGAAACCTTGGGCGAGGGAATCTTATGCAGCAGCTCCTGAAACCACCCGAAGGGGCAGAGGAACCCGCAGATAAAGCGCCCCAACAGCACGCCGATCAGAATCAGGATGCCGGTGATATAGTAGGAAAATTTGAATTTCGACGAGCCGACGACCGCCTGAAACGCGCCGATGGG
>ENA-OPBD01000990-OPBD01000990.1-human-gut-metagenome-genome-assembly--contig:-NODE-990-length-15325-cov-2.980419_pt1 | contig 15325 bp, 10 predicted proteins | sample MGYA00241062_ERZ501440 | MGnify/ENA primary metagenome ERZ501440 (study PRJEB25962, sample SAMEA2042628) | human gut metagenome | biome: human gut; feature: human-associated habitat; material: faeces...
GGAGCTACAGAAACACAGATAACACGATTAGCTTTTGAATTTTGGATCGGTATTACTATTGTCGCATTTATTATTCTTAGAATTCTTAGATGTCTCGTTTTTGCTGTTTGTAGAATTAGTCTCATTGTATGAATTTCTTGAGTTTGTTGAATTGCTGGAATTAGTAGAATTCTTTGAATTTGTTGAATTTTTAGATGTGTTCTTTGACATAATATCAACCTCCATTAATATTTTTCATTAATGTAGTATTGCTGTTTTGTCTGTTTTTATTCATTAGAACACTTATAAATATATTTTGATATTAAATATTCCTCAGATAATAAAAAAACCTTGCATATCTGCAAGGTTAAATAAATGTACGTGACAAGATTCGAACTCGCGACCTTCTGGTCCGTAGCCAGACGCTCTATCCAGCTGAGCTACACGTACTTCCTAAACACTCTCGTGTTTAGTGCCGGCAACGGGAATCGAACCCGTATGGGAGTATAAGTCCCGCAGGATTTTAAGTCCTGTGCGTCTGCCAGTTCCGCCACACCGGCGTAAAGTGCCTGCATAGCAGGCGTATTATTAATACATATGACTTCCTCTGGCGCAGCCTAAGTGTCCCAAATGCAATAACAGATATGTAGTACATCACGACTCTTTACTACCTGCAGATTCAACATATGCAGTGAATGAAGTTTAGCACATTGTTATCTTTATAGCAAGCATATTTTGTCAGTTTCACTGTTTTGTCACATAATTTTCACAAACTGCCCGCTCTAACTGTGCATAAGTACCATAAAAAGCGGTACTTTTGTCACATTTGTCAAGAAGAACTGATGCCAGTATATCTGAATATCTGTCTGCAAGTTCTCCAAGCATATGACCTTCTTCATCAAAGAAGTCATCATCTGTTCTTGGAAGTGTATCCATTGTTAACAGATTGAAATCATAATATTCAACACCATATTCTTCACAAAGCCGCGTAAAATATGCTCCTGCCTGTTCCGAATAACCGTTAACTGCTGTTGTCGGCGTAATCGGTGATGTAACGCATACTAGTTCAATATTATTCTTCTTACAATATTGGGCAGTTTTTTCAAATGAATCTAAGACCTTACCGCTTATTCCATTCTCATCCCATGCAACTATATCAGATGGAACAATACTGTCCATCTTCATATCTCTGTAGAAAAATCCTTTGGCAACATATGGTCCGCCGGCATCATGTATCTCAACTGCATCCATGCTGTAATTGCGGTATGCCGCACTGCTCTTAACCTTAAGATTATTCATAATAGATGATGGAGATGTCTCATAAGCCCATCTCTTCGAATATACAGTGCGAAAATCCTTAGTCAAAAGATTATCAGCTATATACTTAAGCTTTACATTACTGAAAGGAAGCCATGTATATATGAAGCAGTCTTCAAACTCTCTCTCTGCATAATTGCACCAGTACTGATAATCAAGGTCATATATAACTCTTTTTACATTATTATGTCGGTTACTCTCCATTAAAAGATAATATGAATCTGTTACCGTCTCGCCTGGTATTGCAAGATTAAATGCATTGTCAGATGCCCCGGCTTCATCGAGCTTTACTGGATTTATAGCAGATCTTGCATGTGAAGCTCCGATTATTATATTGTCATATTCTTCTTCAGTATCTGCATTGTCAGCCTCATGTATAATATATCTTATATAGCCTGATGGCATCATCGCATAATCCATACATTTGATAAGCCCGACCACTATAACAATAAACGCCACAGCCCTGACATATTTTAATATTCTATTACTCATTGCCCCTCGCTTTAATTGCTTCTATACACTCATCATAACCGCTATAGAAATACTCTGAATTATTATCTTTCATAAGTATATCTGTGAGTACTTCTGAGAACTGCTCAGCAAGCTCTCCGTTCATATGACCTTCCCAGTCAGAGAAATCATCGTCACTTACATTAAGAATCTCATTCTTAATAAGATTTCCATCTATATATCTTACATTATTCTCATCACATATCTGCTTAAAATATGTATTAGCCTCATTTGCAGCACCCGAAACAACCGACGATGGTGGAATTGGTGTGGTAACACATATAAGCTCAATTCCATTATCCTTACAATAATCAACTATCTTCTGGAAATATTTCTGCACTTTAGGATTAAGGTCATCATATGTCCATGGTGATGGATTAAGCTTTCCCTTCTTATCAGTTACCTTTGTACGATAGAAAAATCCCAGTCCCTGATATGGGCCTTCTGTATCAATTCCAGCAACACCCTCAATCTGAAAATTCTTATATTCATCAGTCTTCTTTATAGCCATATATTTCTTAGCCGTTTTCCAATTCTTTGCAAATGCGTATCGCCTGAAATATATTGTTCTGAAATCCTTATCCATCAGCTGACTTGCAATATACTCCATCTTAAGAGTTGTAAACGGAAGCTGCCCATATACAAGAAGATCCCCAAAATCCGAATCGCGTTTCAGGTTCTTATTCCAGTACTGATAATCAAGTTCAAGAATTATTTTCTTTACATCATTGTTATTACACGCTTCCCTGATCATATAATAATTATCAATCACCGTGGCGCCCTGAATACACATATTAACCGGATTATCTGCATATCCCATTTCCAGGAAATAATGCGGGTCAATTGAAGCCCTTCCATGTGAAGCTCCCACTACAATACAATCATAATCAGAGCCATCATCCGGATTGTCAACCGTATGGATTATATATCTCGCATACCCCGGCTGAACCATTACATAATTAACCGCTTCAACAAGTATGGTTATAACCGCAAAGAATACTATCACCCTCACATATTTTAATATCTCTTTAAATGCTTTATTCTTCATGGTATCCTGCACCTCTGATTAGAACTGGGCGTACATAAATCCACCCGATGTATTAGAAATATAGCCAAGCATTGCAACCGACATAACAAGAGCTATGTATACAACCCATCTGATAATCAGAGGCTTTCTGTCAAGAGCTTCCCTGATTACAATGCCTTTCTCTTTAAGTATGCTTACAATAAGCCATACAAAGCAGCCTGCAAGTAATATAATTAAATCCAGCTGGCTTCCAGACATTTTTACAACAGCATCCATGCTGAATGATGCATGTTTAAATGTATTTCCCATAAGTCTGAATGCATCTGTAAGAGTAGCTGCATTATCAAAATACCAGCTTATATTAACAAGTATAAATGTTCTTATTATCTGCCATCCTCTGTACCAGCGTGCATTCTTGTTAATATGTGTTATTTTAAACATTTTTTCATAAACAGGTGCCATAATGCTGCTAAAGCTCATGATTATACCATTGTACATACCATATACGATATACTTCCATGCTGCTCCATGCCATACACCTACTATAAAGAATATGAGTAAATCTGCCAGACATATAGGCAATGCCTTCGCCATATATTTACCAAATCTTGTTTTGCTGTGTTTCTTGAAGAACTTACCCAGCTTATTCATGGCTTTACTTAAGCTGAATGGATAGAACACATAATCCTTCATCCATGTACCAAGTGTTATATGCCATCTGCGCCAGAACTCTCCAATAGAATGAGAGAAGAATGGCTGCCTGAAATTATCATCCAGGTGGATTCCAAACATCTCGGAAGCACCCATAACCATATCAATTCCACCGGCAAAATCTCCGTATAGCTGTGCGCAATACGCAAGAACACCTATTATTACATATATTCCATGATACTGTCCGGGATTATTAAACACCAGATCAGACACGACTCCTGCACGGTCAGCTATAATGAACTTTTTGAAAAGTCCCCAAGCCATACGCTGCAATCCATGCTGGATAACTGCAAGATCATACTTGTGCTCTGCCAAAAACTGTGGTGCAAGTCTGTCATATCTTCCGATAGGTCCCTGTGTTATCTGCGGAAAATACGAAACAAACAAAGCATACTTAAAAATGTTATTACATGCCTTTACTTTGCCTCTGTATACATCAATAACATATGATATCGACTGGAATGAATAGAAAGATATTCCAAGTGGAAGAAGCAGTGTAAATGTTGATATCCTGCCATTGCCACCAAAAGCCTTAATTATGCCATTGACGTTCTCAATCGCAAAATTATGGTACTTAACAACTGCAAGCACACCAAATACCAGAAGAAGTGCAATAACTACAACTCTCTTTTTATATGTCTTTGCCTTTTCTTTTAAAGCCTTTTTATCCTCTCTTGCCAGCCCTTCTGCTTTAAGACTCTTGGCAAGATTATCTTCTGTTCTCTCTAAAAGGATTCCTGATGTAAAAGTAACGATTGTTGTAAGTAATATGAATACAACAGTCTTATATCCCGAACATAAATAGTAGGCATAGCTTAATATCAAAAGCCATGCCCACTGTGCCTTCTTAGGTATAAGATAATATACAATTACTCCCACTAATAAAAATACCAGAAATCCGGTAGAAACTAGTGACATATTGTTTTACCCCGCTTTCCGGATTAATCCTGCAGACGCTGAATCATCTCCCACATAGCTTCTGCTGAATTAAAGTTCTCAGGTACTATATCAACTGGTGTGATATCAATGTCAAATGCATCGTTTAACTCACCAACAAGTGATACAATATCAAATGAGCTGAATATACCATCATCGATAAGAGTATCACAAATTTCATAATCTACATCGCTGTTAATTTCATTCAAAATGTCTAATAACTGATCCATAATAAACCTCGCAAAATATTAAAATCTTTTGATCACACATCTGTGAACAAAAAACATTCTATCTTCTCATTCACATATAGTCAATCATATTTTGTTACAAAATTGTAAAATTATTGTGTATCACTGCTGTTGATTAAAAATGTTTCTACAGATTTTCTTATAACTCTGTAACCATTCTTATTGGAATACAACACAATTGCTGGCATTCGACGGCTCAGGAACAGATATATTCCCTCTGTAACCGAATATGCTCCAATATTATAAAATGCTATCATATCACCAATCTTAGCATCTTTTAATTCAAGATTCTTAACAATTACATCTCCTACTGTACATAATGAACCGCATATGTTATATGGCTGCACTCCCTGTGAGTACACTTCCACCTCATGAGCGGCGCCATCAGCAAACCCTTCTGTGTACTCCATTGGAATGAATTCACATCTTGGTTTCTTCATAGCCATAGCCTGTCCATAATAATTAATATGATTAATTCCGCTGTCAATAATTGCATATCTTGTTGTGTCATTCATCTTCATATCAGCAATTCTGCTTATAAGAATTCCACAGGTAGCTGCAATATATCGTCCCATCTCAAGAGTAACATTGAATTTTTCGGACATTTCTTTAATCATCGCAGCAAACTCTTTAAGCTCTTCAAAATCAGTATTCATGGCATCACATTTGTCTGTAACAAAGTAATCAACTGACAGACCAGGACCATACTCAATCTCTTTAAGCTTAACACCATGTTCAGCCTCACATGTATGTGCTATTGCCTGTAACCATACTACCTCAGCTTCTATCTGGCTTAATTTTTTCTTCTGTGTTCCCGAATAGCACTGGATTCCCTCAATGATAATTCCCTTAAGTTCATCCTTTCTGTCAGCAATCTCATATACCTGACGCTCATTAATACCGAACTGGTTGCCGCTGGTAACTCTTATAAGAACCTTAACCTTAATGCCACACTCAACTGCACATGAATTGATAAGTTCAAGCTGGTTAAGCGATTCCACAGTGTAGATTCCAACAGCACCTGTCTTCATTGTGTAGAGGATATCTTTCTTTTCCTTATTGACACCCGAAAGGACTATCTTCTCCCTGTTTATGCCTTCTTTTTCGCATATTGCAAATTCACCTGGAGAACATACCTCGAATTTATCAAGCTTCTTGTCAAGCACGCTGATAAGAAACGGATTAGCCTTCATTGCATAACACACTGTAACACCACATCCCAGAATCTGCTGCATGGCATCAATCCTTGCACATAACTCATCTGTGTCAAATATATACGATGGTGTTCCACATTTTATGGCAATCTCTTTTAATTCATTAACTCCTACCATCCTATGCCTCCTGTTCTTTATATATTTTCATAAGTTCTTTTCTGTCAATCTTACCATTCTTAGTAATTGGCATTGTTTCAACCTTAACAAGCACATTTGGAATCATCCACTGTGGCACTTTATCTTTAAGAGCATGTGTTACGCCCTTTCTGTCAAGCTCACTTGCTCCTTCTACCTCAAAAAAGCCAAGAATCTTATTCTCATCTGTATCAAATATACAGCAGCTTCTTAGAAGTCCCTCTATAGCATTCATGTATGTTTCAATCTCGCCAAGCTCAATTCTGTGTCCCATATGCTTAATCTGGAAGTCCTTTCTTGATGAGAAGAAAAGTTCACCATCTTCGCTGTAGTAACCAAGATCACCTGTGCGGTATATAGTTTCCAGATATCTGTCATTAAGAGGATTCTGTACAAATGCTGCTGCTGTCTTTTCAGGATTGCGCAGATACCCCATGGTTACAGCTGTTCCAGATACACATATTTCTCCTAACTCGCCTGGTCTGCCTGCATCAACAAGCTTATCCTCATCATCTAACAGGAATACTCTTTCGTTGGCAAATGCCTTTCCCATCGGAAGCTTCTCGTCAAGACCAAACTCTCTGTCAATAACATAATATGTACAATTACATGTTATCTCTGTTGGTCCGTAAAGATTAACAAACATTGCATCCGGATACTGCATTCTCCATGCATTAAGATGCTTTATAGGCATAACCTCTCCACTGAACATAATCTTGTTAAGTGAAGATGGTCTCTTATACTCGAATCCATTAAGAGTTGTTACAATACATAACGCTGATACAGCCCATATAATAGTTGTAACCTTTCTGTCATCAAGGAAATCAAGAAGCTTGGTTGGGAATGAGAAGCACATCTTAGGAATAAGCTGTAAGGTTGCTCCTGTCTTTAAACTTGAATATATATCCTTAACTGATACATCAAAGTCAAAAGGTGCCTGATTACCTATAACATCCTCATTAGTAATTCCGAATGTTTCTGTAAAACAGTCAATAAAATCTATTGTTGAACGGTGATTAACTATAACTCCTTTAGGTACGCCTGTCGAACCTGATGTAAATATTGAATATAGAGGATCTGTATCAAGTGCCTGTTCTCTTATCTTTCCCAGTCTTTCCTTAGCCTCTGAATCCAACACCTGTCCGTCGTATCCTTCAAGTAATTCGTCAAGATTAATAATCTCACCCTGAAATCCGAGTTTTTCTGCTTTCTTTGCAGACTTATTATCTACAACCAGAATATCTGCCTGAATCGTATCCAATATAAGATTAATTCTCTCAGCCGGATGAGTTGTATCAAGCATACAGTAATATCCGCCTGCATACACAATACCCATAAATAAAGATAATGTATTACATGTCTTATCCATATACACAGGAACTCCCTGTGTAGGCTTAATCTTAAGCGAAAGGCAGCTTCCTATGAACTTTGCCTGATTCATAAGCTGTGTATAGGTAAGTTCATTATTCATATCAGCACATGCTGTCTTTTCCCCATACATTCTCTGTGAGTTTTCAAGAAACTCTAATACATTCTTTTCCATTACCTTCTCCTTTTACTTCTCACTCTTATCTTTTCTGAATACAAGCAGCTTGCTTATAACATAATTAAGTATAATTACAACAACCTGCGCAATAAACTTTATTAACATACTGTTGAAATGCAGCATTGTAATGAATACAAGAAGAATTATCTCCTCAATTACAAGAGTTAATACTCTTCCACCTGCAAATGAAACCAACTGTTTCATAAATTCTTCCACAGTCTTAGTTGGTGCTGCAAACACCCATATCCTGTTAGTAAAGAATGCAAAAAGTACTGCAAGCACCCATGATATAACATTTGCAATAAGCTCATTAATTCCAAGTGTAACATTAAAGAACGCATATGAACCTATACTCACTACTGTTGTAAGTACTCCAAAGAAAAGATACAGAAGCACTTCCTTATACTTCTTATACAACGGTTCAAACACCCTCAGACCCGGCAGATGCATAATCTTATCAAATATATCCGGCTTAGTTTCCTGCATATTATTATCTGTATTGTTACTCATAATTACCTCACTGTTTTTATTGATATAACGCCATACTATTTTATACTTTTATCAATAACAAATCAAGAAAAAGACGCCGTATAAAAACGGCGTCCTGAAAATGCATTTTTTATTTTGATTCGTTGATAACGATATCATCTGTCTCAACTTCCTTGTTTCTATTTTCATCAATGCCAAGCTTGTTATTAAGCTTTTTCTTTGCCTTTCTTAAATAAATACCAAGAAATGCACCAACAGCAATTATCACTCCGGCAATAGCCTGAATGGCATAAGTCATAACAGATGGGTCAATGTAACCTGCTACATTTAAATTTAATAATGTCAACATACTTTTTATCTCCTTTTTAATTAAGTTCTTTTTTTAATGCTTCAAGCATCTTGTTGTTATCTGCATCATTTCTGATTGCAATTCTTATATACTGTTTTCCATCATGTACTTTTGATGTCAAATCTTTTATAAGCAGATAATGATTCTTAAACAGTTTTATCATAAGTTCCTTTGCTGTCATTCCATTAGTTATCTCAATCATAAAATAATTAGCCTGTGATGGGATGACCCTTATACCAGATATCTGCTCCAGTTCATTATAGAACCTTTTTCTCTCTACACGGAATTTGTCCATTGCAGCTGCATAATCTTTCTTATACTTTTCTGCAATCTGAAGATAATACTCACCAAATGAATTAATATTCCATATTGCAACATCTTTTTTCATTGCTGCAATCGCTTCTGTATCTGAGGAAACAAGGACTCCAAGCCTCAGCCCCGGCACACCGTATGATTTAGATATACTTTTCATAACATATAATCTGCTATATGTTTCAATAAGTTTCTGTTCTATAAGAGAATTATCCGGTTCATCGGAGAAATCGGCAAACGACTCATCAACCACCAGTTTGATTCCCTGACTGTCTGTCCATTTTATTAACCTTATAATCTCTTCCTTTTTCAGATAATTACCAGATGGATTATCAGGATTAATAATAATAATATTATCTACCTTGTTGCATGTATAGAAATCTATCAGTTCTTCAACTGAATATGTATAATTGTCATTTACCGGTGTAAATACCACTTCGTCTTCAACAGCATATCTGTTAGGATATTCTTCAAATGTAGGTCTGATAACTCCTGTCTTTCCAGAAAAGCTCTCCATAAGAGACTTAATAAGTTCTGCTGCTCCATTTCCAACTATTATGTTGTCTTTATGAACGCCAAAATTCTTAGCTGCAAGTAAAGAATTAACTCCCATACCTGAAGGATATTCTGTCAAAAGTGTATCAAAGCTCGCACGCAGTTCATCCTTAAGCTTTTTAGGCGGATAATAAGGATTAACAAGATAACAGAAATCCAACAATCCCGGATATCTCCAGAATCCTCCATATCTTTTATGCATAAGGTTAATTCTTGTCTCATCATCCGGAGCAAAAAGTGTTGTTGCTATATCAAGATCCTGCTCATCGTCTATTTCATACCATTTCTGACCTGATAATCTCATACCTTTAATTCCAGGTGTGTCCAGCATCGTTATAACTCTAAGAACCTGTTCATAATATTCATTTTCTCCCAATGCACTACAATATGCCTCAAGGAAAGGAACATATATATCCTGTGAAAAATGTTTGCTGAATTTGTAGATATTTACAGTTTTATAGTATTCCTCTTTTTCCTTAAAATCAAAGCTCTTTCCTGGAACAAATGCAACAATGTTATCATATTCGTCAAGCTTTACACATGTACCATCCATCCAGCTCTCATATTTATCTACCATGGCAAGTGTATCTCTCGGATCTTTTACAAGTTCATCAATTGCAGAATCCTCAATAATTACATCTGATTCAAAAAGCAGAGTATCTTCTTCCATAAGATAATTCTTTGCCAGCGCAAGTGAATAAATATTGTTTGTCTTATCATATACCGCATTGTCAACATATGAAATTGGTGTCTTAATTCCCAATGTCGCTATATAATCAATCAGCTTCTGTCCTTCATAACCCACAACAATCACTATTCTTGAGAGATGTTGTTTCTCAAGCTGATGCAAAAGCCTGTCTATAAGCGATACTCCATTAACCTTTACCATACATTTGGTATTATTCTGGGTAAGTTCCTTTAAACGTTTTCCCATTCCTGCTGCCAAAATAATTGCCTGCATAATCCCCTCCTATAATCTGACGCTACTCTTGTTCCTTATGTCTTTTTATTGCTTTTTGAATTTCCTGAATAATATATTTAGCTCCAACCGATGCACTACTGCCAAGATTATACACATATTCTTTAACAAATCGGTCTATGCTGTCCTTATATGTATCAGAAGCTGCCAGCATCTTTGCTGCTGTATCAGCTGTCTTATCAATTTCATCAAGCTTCAGTACACGCCCGATTTCATATCTCATCCATATATTAAGTGGCTCAATTCCAATCTTTTTGTATTCAGGATTCATTATCTTCATTGGTGTATCAATAAAAAGAACCGGCTTACATGTAGTATAAGCATATTCATATGCTATACCTGACCAGTCTGTAATCATAAGATCTGCCTCAAAAACAGTACTGTTTGATGAGAAATCAGTCTGAATCTCTATATCTGTATCATCCTTATATCTTTCTTTAAGTCCTTCCATCTTCTCAGGCATATGTCTTACATGCTGTGGGTGTGGTCGAACTGTAATCTTATAACCATGTCCCTTAAGATTATCAAGTATGTCCTCTAGACAGCTGTCTACAATATTATCTTTCTGCCATGATGGTGCAATAAGTATTGACTTAACATCATTTTCCTTCTTTGGCATCTTTGCATAATCCTCACGCATCTCATCAAGCAATGAATATCCCCACTCAACAAGCTCCTTCTTAGGAAGATTATACACTTCTTCAGTTTTTTCTATTTCTTCTTTCTGAATCTTTCCTGTACATAATACAGAATCATAATGATCCATTGAACCGGTTCGCATTGTCATATTAAGGCTGTCCATGCCATGAGGAACATAAACATAATTAATATCTTTTCTGATATAACTTCTCTTAATGTGATAATTCTCAATATCAGGCATAGTCATAACAACAACGTCTGCATCCATCTTCATCATAAGTGTTATAAGTTTCTTTTCTCCTATATAATAAGGCTTAATCTTACTTTCTTTTTCTGCAATTCTGAATATCTGATCATCAGGATCACTTGTTACATAATGAATTGTAATATTCGTATTGTTAAGTATGTATTCAATTATCCCTTTAAAATACTTATAGAAACCTGAGCCCTCTGAATAGAAGACAAGATGTTTATTAACAACAGAGAAAAACTTTTTATAATCAGCTTTTTCTCTCTTAATATCTTCTTTGTTTCTTTTACCCTTTTTCGTACCAAGAGCTTCAATCTCTGCAAGTTCTTTCTTAGTTTCCTCAAGAGCCTCATAATCAACATAATTCTTAGGATTAATAGCCCAGTTAAGAAGATATAACTGAAGAATTGCAAATATATTGCTGGCAGTCCAGTAAAGAGCTACTCCTGCATATACAAAGCATCCTAAATATAATGACAGACCTACTGAAAATATCATCATACCATACTTATTAAGCTTACTCTGTTCTGCCTGTAATACATTACTTGCATTCTGTGCAACACATAAAAGCCATGCTGATACACCTGCTATAATTGGTGTTATTATTGATAATCCCCACTGTTTTGTGGTAATCCATGTAAGGTCATAACCACAGAACTTCATGTTCGCAACACCTTCATTAATTCCATCCTTGATAACTGCAACAACTCCAAGCAGAAGTATTATCTGTATAATAAGAGGTATAAGTGATGCCAGTGGATTATATTTTTCTTTTTTATAAAGCTTAGACTGTTCCTCTGCTATCTCATCCTTATCCCCATAATGCTTAATAAGAATCCTGTTAATATCAGGCTGCATCTTAACCATTTTGATTGAATTCTTCTGTACCCATATTGATACTGGTAAGAGAACTATCTTACTTATCAGAGTGAATAATATAATTGCCAATCCATAATCATGCAGTAGTTTGTAACAAAAATTCATTACATAACCTAAGGCTGTCGATAATATTTCCATAAATAACTCCTCTTTTGAAGATTTGATTGATTATGTCAGAATCATCCAACACAATAATTAATCATATCACTTATTATTAATTATTGAAAGAGTTTTTTACATATTAAATATACTTTTTTTACATACATAATATAATTTTTACATTTTTTACACACAAAAAAGGACACTATTCTTACATAATACAGCGTCCTTTTAATATTATTTATTTATTTCAAAAGATACTCAGCATATTTAACTGCCATGTCCCGCCAGTTTTCTAATGCCTCTCCCATATCTGCACCACATGATTCCCTGTACATAGCCCATACAAACCAATAGTACGCAATAATAGCAACATATGCCATATAATGAAATCTTGTTGTCTCATTATATTCTTCCTGAAGATATTCCTTTATGAATTCCTCAGCCTTATCAAAATCATACATGGCATCAACCACATAATATCCAACATCAATTCCTGGGTCAGAATATCCAGAATACTCCCAGTCTATAAGTATTACACTTCCATCTGGTCTTATCATCCAGTTCGGCTTATATGTATCTCCATGACAGAAGCATTTTTCAATACCATCTGCTAGAGTCATCTTATACAACTGTCCTATACTGTTCTTAAGTCCTTCATACTGAACAAAGCACACGGGATCTTTCTTCTCAAGAAGCTTCTCCATATCAAGTGCATCTTCCCATGGCTTCATTCCATAATCAGCTGTTATATCTGCCTTATGCAGCTTTCTTAAAACAGTCAATATCTTCTTTGAATCCTCAAAAGAATTATAATCAGGTTCTCTGAATTCCGGAATGAATACCGATATCTTCCAACCCTCATTAACATCTGCATATATGTATGTAGGATCTACACCAGCTTCTTTAGCTTTAATAAGTGATTTTTTTTCATTCCTTCTATTGATTATGCTTTCTGTTCCATCACCCGGATGTCTATATATATAATCGACTCCGTCAATCTTGAATATAAATGATGTGTTGGTCATTCCTTCACTTACATTTCTGAAATCAATTATATCTTCCTCATCACATCTGAATACAAGCTTGATATTTCTTATTATCTCACTATGTGTATGTCCAAGATACTGTGAATCAAACTTTCTAAGTTCATCAAAGTAATCAAATTCAAATATATTACCCGGAAGATACTCTTTAAAGAATATATCAGGCAGCTCATCCAGCTTATCTTTTACAAGAATCTCCCAATAGCAGTTATTATAAACCCCAGATTCACGTACAGCTTCAACCTGATTAATAAATGCTTCTGAGAATTCTTTTCTCCAGAATGAATGTCCCATAAGAACATAGCCATCAATCTTATTATCCTTGGCAATTCTTGTTATCTTTCCAAATCCGTCAGCTCTTGCATATACTTCATCTGTTGTTTCCTTTCCATAATAACCTGAATAAAATGTATGATATTCAAACTGATTAAACGGATTCTCTATATAATAACAGTCACTTACACATATATAAGTATTCTTAAGTTCTTTTCTTGCAAGATAAAGACTTTCAATATTATTCTTTATATTAAAAGAATCATTAATAATAAACTTTACACCATACTTGTCTTCAAGATAGTAAAACATCTCCTTCTTATAGCCAAGCACAACTGTAATATTCTTAATCCCGGCATCCTGAAGCTGCTTTATCTGTCTCTCAATAAGACGTTCACCCTTAACTTCAAAAAGGCCTTTTGGCTGTTCAAGTGATAAAGGAATAAAACGTGTAGATGCACCAGCTGCAAGAATAACTGCATTATTAACCCTGTATGGTTCAAGCGCCTCTAATCCAGTCTTTGTAATACTGCCAGACTCTTTTTCAATATACCCTGTTTTTACAAGTTTATTATAAATATCTGTGTCATTAAGAGCTTTTGTCTCCTCAACATCATAAGTGCAGCCCGCTCTTCCAATGCTTCCATTATACAAACTGTTCAATACATAAAACTCTTCTTTTCTCATTATACATATCTCCTTATGCCATGTTTCCTGAGAACATTCCTCGAATCACTGCTTTAATTACATTTTCTCTGCATGATTCATACTTCTTTCCCGAAAGTATAAGTCCCTCTACCTTAATGTTCTTTATGTCCTTCTTCTCAACTGAATACAAATCATCTGAAAGAACCGCCATATCGGCAATCTTTCCTGCCTCAAGACTTCCTCTTTCTTTCTCGTCAAATGTAACATAATATCCATTATATGTACACATCCTTAATGCTTCCTGAACCGATACTGCCTGAGACTGATTCATATTATTAACAGCTTTGTCAATCCATACAATAGGATCCGGTGATGTACATGGAGCATCAGAACCGCACGAAACAACTATTCCGTTCTCATTAAATGTTCTGAGCGGATTAAGTCTTTCCGTTCTTTCTTTACCCATAATGCTTTCAAGATACTCATCAGGTTCCTGTTTCCAGTTAATGAATGCACTCTGTACAGGCATCTGTATCTTATAGTCCCTGCATATCTTAATTCCCTCTTCAGTTGGAAGACAGTCATGTATAATTCCATGTCTGTGGTCTTTTCTTGGATAATCGTCAAGTGCCGCCTTAAGTGCCCTGCATGCCTGGTCAAATGCTTTATCTCCAATCGCATGCATCTCTATCTGCAGTCCTGCTCTGTTAGCCTTCTTGCAGAAATCAATAACCTTTTCATCATCGTAATAAAGTACTCCGTCACCGCCTAAAGAATCAATATACGGTTCATTCATAGCTGCATCGTGTGAACCGAAACATCCGTCAAGTGCACATTCAAAGCACCCACCTATTCTTGGCAGCTTTCTCTTTAATGCAACATCAACATTCATTGACTGTGGGAATACCCTTACCTGAAATCCATTAGTTAAGGATTTTGCAAATATTTTTTCAAATGTAATATCAAGATTGCCTGTAAAACCAACGCCACTTACAGTATGAATACAGCCAATTCCATGAGACGCCTGAAAATCAATGGCACTCTGCATATTCTTAAAAAGATCAATAATAGTGAAGTGGGAAGAGGCCCCCTTGCAGGCCCGGTTGTGGCATGTGCAGTAATTCTGCCACAGGACAGCCGGATCCTTTATCTGAACGATTCCAAGAAACTCAGTGCTTCCAAAA
>ENA-OPBD01000992-OPBD01000992.1-human-gut-metagenome-genome-assembly--contig:-NODE-992-length-15314-cov-7.841208_pt1 | contig 15314 bp, 9 predicted proteins | sample MGYA00241062_ERZ501440 | MGnify/ENA primary metagenome ERZ501440 (study PRJEB25962, sample SAMEA2042628) | human gut metagenome | biome: human gut; feature: human-associated habitat; material: faeces...
GATTGAGAACAAGCACTTCTTTTGAAAAAACATACTTTTTCTACAAGCTGAAGCCCCGCCCACGCGGGGCTTCTTTTTCATTTTCACATTATCACCACAATCTTTCAGCAAAGATACACTATATTTTACTGTTCAACAGCATAAAATGGTAAAAATTCACTTGACTTTTCGGACCTGATGGGATATACTATTAATGTACAGGAAAATATCAGATTGTACATCTCAGACGACAGTAAGAGGCATATAACGACTGTCGCACGGAGGGAAAAATGAAAAAAAGCTTAGTCACATTGCTTATTGCGGCGTTGGCTGTTACTACGGCCGCCTTGATGAGCGGATGCGGCTCAGATACAACATCTTCGGACAACACGACCCCTGACACGCCACCAACGACTCAAGAGAGCAAAGATTCAGATCCTTCGTCGCAGCAGACAACGGTATCGGATATTATATCCGTTCCTGACAGCTCAAGCGATACCGGTAGCAGTGATAACAGCGATAATACGGCGACAGACCTGCGCAGGCAGATAGTTGCTACCGCTGAAGCGCTCGTAGGCATCGATTATGTCAGCGGTATGGCTTCTCCCGAACAGGGCTTTGACAATTCAGGACTTATCTATTATGTTCTCCGCGAAAACGGATTTATAAATTGTCCGAGAGGTACAGCCGCACAAAAAGAAATGGGTACATCGATTGATTTTGATGATATCAGGGAGGGTGACCTGCTCTTCTTTACCGACACCGACAGTGAAACAGGCGAAAAGATTGATTTCGGCGGTATTTACATCGGCAACGGAAAACTAATATACAGTCCCTATCCCGGTGAAAAAGTAAAGTTCGCCGATATCAACAGTGCTTATTGGCAAAACAGTTTCAGTGTTGCGATAAGTGTTGCTTAAATTCCGATTATGACATTGTCCTTCATATAAAACTACAAGAATACCGTCTGCGTTATGCAGGCGGTGTTTTTGTATTTGCAACACTTGTTACCGAATTGTAACCGTTGTTACCGTTTTGTAACCATTTGTAACCGAATTGTTACCGTATTGTAACCGAATTTTAATTGCATTTTGCTTATTTTGTGATATACTTAAGGCAAGGACAGGGAAATGTCAGATAAAAGGTTGGTGATAATATGAAAAAGAAATTATCATTGATATCAGTGATATTGACCGTTGTTGCTATAGCATCGCTTACGGCTTGCTCCGGTAATTCTCAAACCGCACAAAGCGATGGATCATCTCAGAGCTCATCTGAAAGCTCAACTGCCGGCAGTTCTGACAACTCAGAAACGTCTTATGAGGATAATTCATCACAGGACAGTTCAACCGATAATACATCGTCAGACGACAGTTCAACCGATGATACATCGTCAGACGACAGTTCGACCGATGATACATCGTCAGACGACAGTTCAACCGATGATACATCGTCAGACAACAGTTCGACCGATGATACATCGTCAGATAACAGCTCGAATGACAACGCTTCAAACGATACAGAACCTGTCGCACCTTCCCAAAAAGGCGATGTTATCGCCAAGGCGGCATATGATATGCTTGACAAGCCGTTTACGGACGGCGGATACAAGCCCGAAACGGGTTTTGACAATTCAGGCCTTATCTATTATGCGCTGACAAATGCCGGTCTTGAGTGTCCGAGAGGACTTACCGCGCAGAAAGATATGGGCAAAGAGGTTCAGCTTTCTGACCTTCAGAAAGGTGACATTGTATTCATAAAAGACGGCGACTCTTTCTTCGGAGGTATATATACAGGCGATGACACAATGGTGTTCAGCCCGTATCCGGGACAGACGGTACGCACCGCAAATCTCAAGTCGATATACTATATCGACAACTTCCTTAAGGCTGTAAGAGTGGGTTAACGCTTTTATTGCACAATCATCACAAAGTTTTTTCAGTGCCTTGTAACATCTCGCAATAACTTCATAATGTTTTACAACATTGCAACAGCTTTTCAGACTACATCGCAGTAACATTCAGACAGCATTTTTATAACACCTGCAAATGTTTACACAGCATTTTCGCATCGTTTCAACATAATTCTTAATTTCCGCTGCATTGCAGCAATTCTCCTCTCTTATATATTTGCCCCTCCGCTTTTGCGGAGGGGCAAAATCTTTTTTTGATAGTCGGATTTATCTTGATTTTCATCATTCAAACTGTTACAATATAATTGTACATATTCAGCTATAAAGCCGAAAGGAAAAAATAAAATGGAAAAACGTACAGTTTTATTTAATGACAACTGGAAATTTGCACTTACCGAGCCCGACAGCGATGAAACGGCTCTTCAGAATATACATTGGTATAATGTTGAAATTCCGCACGACTGGCTTATCGGAGATACCGCAAACCTTTACAAATCGGGTTGCGGCTGGTATGAAAAGCATTTCTGCATAGACAAGCTTGACGAGCGGGACTGCTATATCCTGATATTTGACGGTGTGTATATGGATACGACCGTTTATGTCAACGGAAAAACTGTCGGAGAGTGGAAATACGGTTATACCTCATTCAGCTTTGACATAACAGACAGCCTTGTCGAGGGTGACAACCGCATCCTGGTAAGAGTAAATCACAAGGCGCCAAATACCCGTTGGTACAGCGGCGCCGGCATATACCGCAACGTATGGCTGAGAAAGACCTCGCGTAATCATATCATACAGGACGGAATATATATAAGCGCAAGACCCAACGACAGCGACCGCAGAGAGCAGGGCAAGTGGAAAGTGACTGTACAGACAGAGCTGTCGGTGCAGACCTGCGGAACGCTTTCGTTTGATGTGATCGATCCTATAGGACGTGAAACCTACAGCTGTGAGCGCAGAGTGTGCGGAAAAAGCGACAAACTGGTGTTCTATACAGACTGTCCGAAGCTGTGGGATACTATTACGCCGAATCTTTATTCTCTGTCTGTAAAGCTCTGCGGCGAGGACGGAACACAGTATGACTATGTTCAGACAAAATTCGGCTTCAGAACTACAAGGTTCAGCCCGGACGAAGGTTTTCTGCTCAACGGCATACGTCTGAAACTCAACGGAGTTTGTATGCACCACGATCTCGGTGCGCTTGGTGCGGCTGTCAATTACGATGCTACATACCGCCAGCTTTCAAAGATGAAAGAAATGGGCGTCAACGCTATCCGCACAAGCCATAACCCGCCTTCAAGAGAGCTTATGGATATATGCGATGAAATGGGTCTTTTGGTCGACAGCGAAATATTTGATATGTGGGAGCTTGCAAAGAACGAGAACGACTATCACCGTTTCTTTCCCGAATGGTACAAGACAGATGTTGCCGCTTGGATACGCCGTGACCGCAACCGCCCATCGGTTATTATGTGGAGCATAGGCAATGAGATATACGATACGCATAAAAGTCCGAGAGGACTTGAGGTAGCACAGATGCTGAGCGCCGAGGTCGAAAAGAACGATCCTATGCACAACGCTCTGCCTACTATTGCGTCAAACTATATGCAGTGGGAAAATGCGCAGAATGTAGCGGACTTTCTTAAGCTTGCCGGCTACAACTATGCCGAAAAACTGTATGACGAACACCACGAAAAGCATCCCGACTGGGTCATATACGGCAGTGAAACAGCGTCTACTGTACGATCAAGAGGAATTTATCATTTCCCTTACGATACCTCGCTTCTTGTCTATGACGATCTGCAGTGCTCGGATCTCGGCAACAGCGTTGTAAACTGGGGCGCTTCTCCGCTCAGATCCTACGCTATGGATACAGCCGCAGACTATTCTATGGGACAGTTTGTATGGACAGGCTTTGACTATATCGGCGAGCCGACCCCCTACAGCACCAAGAACTCATATTTCGGCATAGTGGATACCGCAGGATTTGAAAAGGATTCGTTCTGGTTCTATAAATCGGTATGGGATATTGCCTGCGAAAAGCCCTTTATCCACATATCGCCCTGCTACTGGGATTTCAATGAGGGACAGATGATAGATATCATAGCATATTCAAATCTGCCTGTTCTGAAACTCCGCTATTGCGGAAAAATATATGACAGCGAAACGCTTGATCATAAGAGCGAGGATAAGCTCTGCGCACATTTCCGTGTGCCTTATCATAAAAATTCGCCTGTAGCGGTAAGAGGATATTATAACGAAAACTGTACGATCAACGATTATGCGGTCGAAAAAGTACTCTTTACCTCTCTCGATCCGTATAAGATCCGTATGCACAGCGACAGGAGCGAGATAACCGCAGACGGCAGATCGCTTGCGTTCGTAACGGTTACGGTTGAGGACAGATCCGGTCAGGAAGTGCAGAATGCCGTCAACAGAATTAAATTCACCGTAAGCGGCGCCGGCAGACTGCTGGGTCTTGATAATGGCGACAGCACCGATTATGACAGCTACAAGGGCAGCCATCGCAAGCTGTTCTCGGGTAAGCTTCTTGCAATTATCGGCTCTACATTTGAAACGGGCAATATAACGATAACTGCCGAAAGTGAGGGCTTACAGCCGGAAACGATCATTCTCAATTCTGTTGTCCCGAAGACTGCGCCGGAAGGCATAAGCATAGTGACGGAAAATGCATTCCCGGCAGTCACAACGCCGTATACAAACGAAATACCCGTCCGCAGGATCGGGCTTGAGGATAACAGCTCACATAAGCTTAGCAAGGACAACGATACTACAGAAATAAGCGTTAAGATATATCCCGAAAATGCAACGTTCCGTGATATAGAGTTCAGATGCTGCGCCGATAACGGAGTTGAGATAAGCTTTGCCAAGGTAGTTTCGTTTGACGGAAAGACAGCAACTCTTAAAGCTTTCGGCGACGGAAATTTCCGCCTGCGTGCATATTCAAAGAACGGTACCGATATCCCGAAGATAATTTCAGAGCTTGAATATACAGTTGAAGGGCTCGGTAAGGCGGAAAAGGATCCGTATATCTTTACTGCAGCCTGCCTTTGCGATTTCTCAAATGTACCCGTTACAACGATAGACAGAGGTTCGCTCGGCGGATTCAACGGCAGAACCGTTGTCGGATTCAGTTCTATGGATTTCGGCGGCGGCACTAAACGTATGACGTTAAGCGTCGGAAACTGCGGCGGCGGTGAGGATTACCCGGTAGAACTCTACCTTGGTGATGCTGATAACGGCGGAGAATACATCGGCACATTCAATATAAAGAATAACGGCGGCTGGGACAGGGCGTATCCTCAGGAATTTGACCTGCCGCACAGAATAAGCGGAATACACGACATCAGCTTTGTCATCAATAATTCCTGCATATTCGGCGGCTTTGAGTTTGCGAAATACGACCGTACCTATGCGGAAAACTCTGCGGCAGACAACGATAATCTGTACGGCGATGATTACAAGGTAAACGGCTCGTGCGTTGAGGAAATAGGCAACAACGTTGTTATCGAATTCAACGGCCTTGATTTCGCAGGCGGTACGGATAAGATAACCGTTACAGGCAGAACACCGCTCGATAACTGCACGATTCAGCTCAGAGTAAATGATGAGAACGGCAGCCAGACCACCCGCCTGCTCGAATTCCCCCACGCAGACGAGTACACGCCGGTAACGTTTGACATCGAGCATATCGCAGGCAAGAACAACATAGCATTCGTATTCCTGCCCGGCACACAGTTCGATATGAAATCGTTCAGATTCACAAAAACCGAAGATTAAACTAAAGCCACGGCAACTGCCGTGGCTTCAGACTGTTGATAAACCTCTTAATTATATAAAAATGGGGTGTCGCTTATTGCTTGCTCTGTTGGTTTTGCATCGTGCAAAACTTTTGGCAAGCAACCAAAGCATCCTTGCTTTGGGGCGTAGCCCCCGTACAGGTCGTCAGCCATTTGTGCCACCGCATCGTGCAGTGGCTTTGTGCGGCTGACTGCAAGCATCCTTGCTTGGTCTAGGGGCGGTAGCCCCAGTAATATAGCCCCTTTCCCGGGGAAAGGGGTTTGGGGATAGGGATTGAGAACAAGCACTTCTTTTGAAAAAACATACTTTTTCTACAAGCTGAAGCCACGGCAACTGCCGTGGCTTTTTCCCACACCCACCATCTAAAAACCACCTCTTTTTTCCAGCCCCACAATCATTTACACTCCTCCGCTATAGACTTTTAGTGAAAAATGTGCTATAATATAAACAATTATAAATAACTGCGCCATATAAACGAAGGGCAGACACAAGGAGGTGTCCGTAGCAGATGACTTATGAAAAGTCCTGCGGAGGAATAGTTTACAGAAAATTTCACGGCAATACCGAAATATTGCTGATAAAGCACGTTAAATCAGGTTACTGGTCATTCCCGAAAGGACACGTTGAAAACGGCGAAACCGAAGAAGAAACCGCAAAACGTGAAATCAAAGAGGAAACCGGCATAGACGTTTATATTGATTCAGGCTTCAGAGAAACAGTTACATATTCGCCACGCAAGGACGCAAAAAAGGAAGTTGTATATTTTGTCGCTCGTGCAAGAAATTATGATTACACCCCTCAGCTTGAAGAAATTTCGGATATTCGCTGGGTAGGTATAGGACAGGCGCATAACCTGCTTGTCTATGATAATGATAAATTGATAGTCAATAAGGCAAAGAGCTTTATCGCACTTATGAAATGAAGAAATTGTGTTTTGAGTAAAAGAAGAAAATACGAAAGGAAACCCATATGACATACGAACAGGCATTTGAATACGTCGGTTCTTTCACAAAATCCGGTACGCCTGTAAAGGACCTTATAAGATTTGTTATTCTTATGAGGCTTCTCGGCAATCCGCAAAACGAACTTAAAATAGTTCACGTTGCAGGCACAAACGGAAAAGGTAGCGTATGCGAATATATAAGCAACGCTGTAAAAGCCGACAACAAGAGCGTAGGAAAATTCACATCGCCCTATATTGATTGCATCGAGGAACGCATACAGGTGAACGGCAAATATATTTCCCGTCCGGCATTTGCACTGTTGTGCGAGCAGGTGAAAAAGGCAATCGAACAGACAGGCTTTGACGGCTTTTCACAGTTTGAGATACTGTGCGCTATCGCTCTGCTTTATTTCTACAAAGAGCAGGTAAACGTTGCCGTTATAGAAACAGGTATAGGCGGACTTCTCGACTGCACAAATATCGTAAATCCCGTTGTAAGTGTGATCACAACAGTAGATTACGACCATACCGATATTCTCGGTGAAACGCTTACTGATATCGCTCGTCACAAGGCAGGTATAATAAAACCGTCAATTCCGTGTGTTGTAGCTCCCGGACAGGAAAACGAGGTAATGCGTGTCATTGACGACAAATGCCGTGAGTATAACTGTGAAGAAATTATCCCCGATATGTCAAGAGTACAGACGCTCCATATGGATATCACCGATGTGTTCTTTTCGTACAAGGGTATGAATTATCACCTCGTTATGTCCGGCGAACATCAGATAAAGAACGCTCTGTGCGCCATAGAGGCCTGCCGTATACTGAATATAGAGTACAGCAGTGTGTTCACAGGGCTTGAAAGATCCGCCCTCAGAGCAAGAATGGAGGAGGTAAGCGTGAACGGCGCTACCTGCATTATAGACGGTTCGCACAACCCTTCCGCAATGAGAGCCGCCGAAAAGCTGCTAAGCTGCGACAAAAGAAAGATACACGCCGTAGTCGGAATGATGGCAAACAAGGACTGGCAGACCGCCCTTAAAATAATTCTTCCCCGCTTTGAAGACGCCATATTTGTTGACGGCTTTATGCCGGGCTGTGTTCCCGCTTCTCAGCTTACACGCTTTGCAATTGAGCAGGGAGTACGCTGTACATCGTGCGCCGACCTTGACAGCGCAATATCGCAGGCAACGCTCAAGGCTGGAACAAAGGATATAGCGATGATAACAGGCTCGTTATACCTTGCCTCCGCCGCCGAAAAGATAATCAGCAAGTAAATACGATTAAAGCCGCCCGATAGCCGAGCGGCTTTATAAAAACAAAAAACCTCTTGTTTATTGAAAAATGGGGTCGCAGGGGCGAAGCCCCCGACAGGGGCTAGGGGCGGTAGCCCCAGTAATATAGCCCCTTCCCATGGGGAAGGGGCTTGGGGTTAGGGATAATAAATCAGAAGTTTATTTCAAAAACACACTTTTTCTATAAACTAAAGCCGACCCTTTCGAGCCGGCACAATATCCATATAGCAACTTTACCTGTAAGCCGAGTTTTGTCGTGTGCGATCATCTATCTACGCCCTGCGTCGCCGCAGACCTCAAGCCACCTTAAATCGGGACCGCCGAGCAGACGGTTCACCCCCGAAACCAATCGGTGTTGCATCGGATAGGGTTTACAGACAGGAACAGTCGCCTGCCCCGTGGTGAGCTCTTACCTCGCCTTTCCACCCTTACACTGTAAAACAATGCGGTATATTTCTGTTGCACTCGCCCTGGAGTCGCCTCCGGCTGCCGTTAACAGCTACCCTGCTCTGTGATGCTCGGACTTTCCTCACGGTTTTCACCCCGCGACCGCACAGTAAAGTTGCGATTGTTATTGTATCATATTTTCTTGTAAAAATCAAGATGGTTTTATAGACGATAGGTTAGTAGAAAAAGTGTGATTTTCAATATGAAGTGCAAATTTCTAGCCCTAACCCCAAACCCCTTCCCCGTGGTGAAGGGCTGTGTATGCTTGGTTGGCTTTGCGTCCTTGCAAAGCCCTTGGGCATACACGCCCGGCATCCATGCCGGGGCTGAGTGTGGGGCTGCCGCCCTCACCCCGCTTGGGGCTACGCCCCAAACCCCCGTTAGACATTATAAAAAATACTTATAGAAAGGAGTAAAAGCATATTATGACCGTAAAGCCGAATATAAAAAAGAACTTCAATATAACGTGGCTGCTCCTGTACGGTGCAGGACTTATCACTGTCGGTATACTTGTACTTGTAAACGGAAGAATAGTGGTAGAGCCTGCCGCAAGGCTTGGCGGCATCTTTATCGTTGCAAACGGTATCCACCGTCTTATCCGTGCCTACGCAAGACATCAGCGACTGCCCGTGTTCAGCGGTGTCGGAAACATTATTATAGGACTTATATCCGTTTTCTTTCCAGCCGCTACTCTTGCGCTTCTGTCGTTTATATTCTCACTTTACGTTTTTCTTAATGCCCTTGTAAAATTCATCGACTTCGGCACAGCCCTAAAAAATGCCGTTCCCGATGCGTTCTATGACTTTTTTTCGGGAATATTCTTTACCGTTTTCGGCATTATTATGCTTTTCGGCACCCTTATGGGAAGTCAGGGTATGCTTGTTGTCATCGGACTATATTGCATAATTTACGGCGCAGGCGAGCTGAGGCTGTTTATCCGTGAGGCCGCTCCGAATAAAGCCAAAGGCATCATCCGCCGCAGGATACGCTTTTCGCTTCCGCAGGTCATAACCACGTTCATACCGCTGAAAACCTTGCGTAGCTATACCGAGCGGCTTGATTCCCGTGAGATAGATATTGAAAAACTGCAAAACGAGGAGCGTTACGAAAAAAGCGCCGACACCCCCGATATACACGTTCTTATCCACGTCAGCGCCGACGGAGTAGGCTCTATAGGACATTGCGACCTTGTGCTGAACGGCACGGTAATATCCTACGGAAATTATGATAAAGCGTCGGAAAGGCTTTTCGGCGGTATCGGTGACGGCGTACTTTTCAAAGCGGATTTTGACAAGTATATAAATTTCTGCGTTTATCACGATCTGCAGATGGTGTTCGATTTCGGCATAAAGCTGTCGGAAAAACAGCTTGCAAAAGTCAGAAAAGGCATAGCAAAGCTCGAACGAAACATCACACGCTGGAAACCGCCCTATCAGCTTGCAACCGAAAACAGCCCCACCGCCGATATTGCGGATTTTGACGATTATTGCAGTTCGCTGTGGAATGGTACACACGCACGGTTCTATAAGTTTAAAAGCGGCAGATTCAAGACCTATTTCGTTATGAGTACAAACTGCGTTTTCCTTGCGGATTATATACTCAGCAAGGCAGGAACCGACATAGTAAAGACCGCAGGCATAATAACCCCCGGCGACTATTACGACTATATGCAGAGCGAATATGCCCTGCCCGGCGGAATAGTCATAACCCGTGACATTTACAGTAAATATAATGTTTCGCCGGCTGAAACTTAAGTGAAAATCCTTGAACTTGACACGATAGTGTGATATACTACAATAGGACAAGAATTTACATTTACGGGCAATATAAAAATACCCCCCGCATAAAGAAAGGACATACTATGAAGCTAAATATCAGGTTAACAGCGGCAATACTTGCCTGTGCGTCAATTCTGACGTCGGCTTCCGCCTGCTCATCACAGAATACAAGCTCCGCTACGGACAGCAAAAACGAAAGCAGTATAACGGAAAGTTCCACTACAGAAAGCAAGGATAATACTAAAAGCGATACGACAAGCGATAATTCATCCGCATCTTCAGAAAGCACAGCTTCTTCCGATGAATCATCGTCCGAAAACAAGAAGCCTGTCGGCGTTGACGGCGTTCAGACAAACGGCCAGCTTGTCGTTGACATAGACGGTCATACATGGGGCATCTCCCTTTATGGCGGCGGCGACGGCGCAAACTATGCGTCATATCTCAACGAGTTCAAGGAAAAGGTAGGCTCATCGGTAAATGTATTCAATATGGTAGTGCCTACAGCAGGTGCATACTACCTCCCCGAAGGCTACGAAAAATACAACGCAAGCCACAGGGATTCGATAAACAGCATTGCAAACAAGCTGGTGAACGTGATAAACGTTGACGGATACGCCGCACTTGAGGCGCACACAAACGAGTACATCTATACCCGTACCGATCACCACTGGGAACCTCTCGGCGCATATTATGCGGCAAAGGCTTTCTGTGAAATGGCACAGGTACCCGTAAAGGAGCTTTCGACCTACAAGACGGAAACGATAGAAGGCTTTGTCGGAACAATGTACGCATTTACCGAGTATAACGAGCGTATCAAAAATGACCCCGACACCTTCACCTACTATATCCCCTCTACAGAGTACACCGCCACCTATTATACCACCGACTTCAAGGCTGACGAGCAGTTCACACAGTTCCACAGCATATTTGTAGATCAGCCCGCAAGCGGCGCATATTCGACCTTTATGGGCGGCGATCAGAAGATAGTAAAGATAGAAACCGCAAACAAGAACGGCAGAAAGCTCTGCATCTTCAAGGACAGCTACGGCAATGCCGAAGTTCCCTTCTTTATAGATTCCTTTGAGGAGATCTACGTTTGCGACATCCGCTACTTTGACCTTTACGCACCTGACTTTATTAAGGATAACGGCATTACCGACGTTCTGTTCACAATGTGTACATTCTCCGCTGTCGGTGAAAATGCAGAGGGTATAAAGAACAACCTGCTTTCAAAGTAAATCTCTGACAGGTTTTCTGAAAGGAGGAGCAATATGAAAAAGCTCCCGAAGATAACAGCGCTTATATTGACATTATCGCTCGCCTGCGGATGCTCGGAGGTTTTCCCCGACAGCAACGCAAGCGGCAAGGACACATCGGCATACACCCTACCACCCGACCCCGTATCATCGGAACCTCCTTCGGACACCGAAAGCGAAGAAACCGGACAGCCCGATACCTCCGCTCCCGAAACGTTACCGCCGGATACTTCTGCCGAAGAAACCTCCGCTTTAAATATCGAAACCACCGCCGCTCCCTCAGATGCAACATCATCGCCCGAAAGCTCTGTGCCTGCGGAAAACAGCGATATAAACAGCTACAGGGCGATAGGCGACAACGGTATATTAGTCGCAGGTATGGATAATCACTACCGTGGAATTATGTTCTACGGCGGTACATACGGCTACTGCGACCAATATATGACCGATGTAAAGGCGTTCCAGTCGGCGCTTCCCGAAGTAACGGTATATTCTATGGTAATACCGACATCTGTCGATTTCTACAATCCGACCGAATACAAGGGCTACACCGAGCTTCAGAAGGATAAGATAGATTATATCGAAAGCGGACTTAAAAGCACAGGCGTTACAAACGTCAGCGTGTACGATACCTTGTCAAGGCACACCTCAGAGGAGATATACTCAAGGACGGACCACCACTGGATGCCGCTCGGCGCATATTATGCCGCACAGGTATTCTGCAAAACTGCAGGAGTAAAAGTACCCGATATAAAAAAATACCGCAAGGAAACCTGCGGCGGTTATGTCGGCTCGATGTATTATTACTCTTCCGACGAACACCTTAACAATGACCCCGAAACCTATGCGGTCTACTATTCTCCGAACGAGGATAAGCTGAAAACCACATATTACGACCGTTATTACAGCAACGGCTATGACAGCAACCTTTTCCTTTGCGACAACGCAAGCTATTACTACCTGTCGTTTTTAGGCAGTGACGATCTCATCGCCCATATAAAGACCAACGCAAAGACAGGCAGAAATCTGGTCGTTATCAAGGAAAGCTACGGCAACGGACTTATCCCGTTCTTCACCGAGAGCTTTGATAATATCTATGTGCTTGACCTGCGCTACTGCGAGGTAAACGCAATAAAATTCTGTAAGCAGGTCGATGCGACCGACCTGCTGTTTGCAAACTGCGCCTATACCGTTGCAGGCGGCAACTGCGACTACTTCTCATATATAAGAAACATTTAAGGAAGATTACATGAAAGAACTTGAATACCCCTTCGACAGCGGTTATCTGCTGAAAAAGAAACGCTCTATAAAAAGACAGCTCCTGTCAGACGGCAGTGTGCGCATAAAGAAAAAAATCGCCGTTCTCGGCGGCTCAACCACGAATGATATAATTAATATGCTCGAATTATTCCTGCTGAACTACGGTATCGAGCCGACCTTCTACGAGTCGGAGTACAACCGCTACTGGCAGGATGCGGTATTCGGAAATGAGGAGCTTGACGGCTTCTCACCCGACCTTATTTTCGTTCACACGTCCAACCGCAATATTCTGAAATATCCTGCGATAACCGACAGCAAGGAGCAGACAGACGCTCTTTTTGCCGAGCAGATGAAATATTTTGAAACAATGTGGGAAAAGATAGCCGAGCGCTACCACTGCCCCGTTATACAGAATAACTTTGAACAGCCGTATTTCAGGCTTATGGGCAACCGTGATGCGTTTGACTGCCGAGGCAGAGTGAACTTCATAAACAGGCTGAACACGGCATTTGCCGATTATGCCGCATCGCACGAGAGTTTTTATATCAATGATATAAACTATGTCAGCGCCTGCTACGGTCTTGACAAGTGGAGCGAGCCGTCCTACTGGCACCTGTACAAGTACGCAATGTGCGTTCCTGCGATTCCCGACTTTGCTTTCAACTTAGCGGCAATAATAAAGTCGGTATTCGGCAAGAACAAGAAAGCGCTTGTACTTGACCTTGATAATACATTATGGGGCGGAGTTGTCGGAGATGACGGTGTTGACGGTATCGAAATCGGACAGGAAACCCATATGGGACAGGTCTATGCCGAATTTCAGAAGTATCTCGGACTTGTGAAGGATACAGGCGTAATGCTGACCGTCTGCTCTAAGAACGATGAAGAAAACGCCCTTGCAGGCCTTAATCACCCCGAGGGCAGTTTAAAACCCGATGATTTCATAATGATAAAGGCAAACTGGGATAACAAGGACAGAAATATCGAGGTAATAGCGACAGGACTCAACATCGGACAGGATGCGCTTGTATTCCTTGATGATAACCCTGCCGAGCGTGCGATAGTTTCCGCACAGTTGCCTACAGTAGCCGTTCCCGAAATGGAACGTCCGGAGGATTATATAAGAGTGGTCGACCGCTCACGCTTCTTTGAGATAACCGCTTTTTCAAGCGATGATTTAAAGCGTAACGAAATGTACAAGGAGAATGCGGTAAGAGCCGCACAGCAGGCACAGTTCACCGACTACGGCGAGTATCTTCACAGTCTTGAGATGGTGGCTGTGATAGATGACTTCCTGCCCGTCTATCTCCCCCGCATAACACAGCTTACAAACAAGAGCAACCAGTTCAACCTCACCACAAAGCGTTTTACGACCGCAGAAATGGAGCAGGTATTTGCAGATGACAGCTATATCAGGCTGTACGGCAGGCTTGCCGACAAGTTCGGTGACAACGGTATAGTATCGGTAGTTATCGGAAAGGTGAACGGCGATACGCTCGACATAGATTTATGGCTTATGAGTTGCCGTGTGCTTAAGCGTGATATGGAATACGCAATGCTCGACAATCTCTGCGACAGAGCAAAACAGCGTGGACTTAAGACGGTAAAGGGATATTATTACCCCACCGCAAAGAATAAAATGGTGAAAGAGCTGTACGGCGACTTCGGCTTTACGAAGGTCAGCGAGGACGCAGACGGCAACACCGTATGGGAGCTTTCTCTTTCGGGCTACGAGCCTAAAAACAAGTATATTACTGTAGAAAGGAACAAGTAAAATGAGTGAGCAGGAAATTTACGAAAGATTAAACGAGGTTTTCAGAAACGTATTCGACGATGACGATATCGAGGTCGAAGCAGGCACAACAGCAGATGATATAGAGGACTGGGACAGCCTCGAGCATATCAACCTCATCTCCGCTGTAGAAGACGAATTCGGTATCCGTTTCAAGATGGGCGAGGTTTCTTTGATGAAGAACGTCGGCGAAATGGTCGACATAATAAAATCCAGAGCCTAAGCGGCGGCTGTGAGCCGCTTCAAATTCCGCCTTTGGAATTGTTGCCGTTCAGCTAAGATTAGCAGAACGGCGGACGGCAATGTGCCGTTTCAAATTCCGCCGTTCCGAAAATCGGCAATTTGCGTAATATCCGTTACCGGCGGTAGCAATATGATAATGCAAATTCAGAATTTGTGCGATTTGGCAAAACCGAATATAAAGAAATCCACTGCTTTCGGGCGGTGGATTTCTTGCTGTTATACAACCTTGCCGTTCACGCAACAAGCAACTCCCGTAATTTTCATTGCCATACACTACCCTGTTTTTCCTTGTAAAATTTATAAAAAGGACACCGATCGTTTCCGACCGATGTCCTTTAATATTAACTTATAACACTTTTACCTCTTCGTCTTAACCGTCAGCGTACTGCTCCATGAACTGTACTGCTTAGCACTTCCGTAAGTCTTATACGCTCTTATTCTGAACTTATAGCTTGTATTTGCCTTCAGTCTCTTGACCGTATAGCTTGTAGAAGTAGCCTTTGTGCCTGTATAAACAGTCACCCACTTACCGCCCTTGTACTGCTGTAACTGGTAGCCGCTTGCGGTCGTACCCTTGTTCCAGCCGA
>ENA-OPBD01001009-OPBD01001009.1-human-gut-metagenome-genome-assembly--contig:-NODE-1009-length-15178-cov-2.535608_pt1 | contig 15178 bp, 10 predicted proteins | sample MGYA00241062_ERZ501440 | MGnify/ENA primary metagenome ERZ501440 (study PRJEB25962, sample SAMEA2042628) | human gut metagenome | biome: human gut; feature: human-associated habitat; material: faeces...
TAGATACAAGTTACACAGGAGAGGCAACCAACCAGTACGGAACATGGTATGTAGTAAATGGTAAAGTAGATTTTAGTCATAAGTTCTAATGTTAACAGACATATGAAATGAGATTTATATTATCATTCAAACGTAAATAAGGAGGGGCTGATGCACAGCGAATAGTGCATCAGCCCCTTTTACTTTTAAAATCAATATGTTTATGTTACAATTGACATGTTAAAAGCAAGGGGGAAACAAAGAAGAGGTTTAATTATGCAAAGTTCAAAAGTAGCGGCAGGGATTGTTTTATATAATCCAGATAATATAATTAGGTTGTATGAAAATATTGATACCTTAAAAAAACAAGTTTCAAAAATATATCTATTTGATAACAGTACCGTTGAATTGAAATTAGAAGTTCCTCAGGATGTTATATATTTGAGAGAACATGATAATAGAGGAATAGCATATGCGCTGAATGTTATTATGGAAAATGCAAAGCAAGATGGATTTGATTGGGTGATTACGATGGATCAGGATTCTATTTTGCCAGAAGGAATGGTTAAAAGTTTTATGGAATTCATTCAGACAAATCAACCTGAAAATATAGGAATTATATGTCCACAAGTTAAAGATAAACGTAGAGCGTATATGGAAATCGAATCTGGATTGAAAAAATGGGAATGTATTGATTTTTGTATAACATCTGCAAGCTGTACATCGGTTGAAGCTTGGAAACAAATTGGAGGCTTTGATGAATGGCTGTTTATTGATTTGGTAGATAATGATTTTTGTAAAAGAATGAGAATTGCTAATTATAAAATCATTCGAATGAATGAATGGGTTTTGGATCAGGAGTTTGGGCAAATTACACCAAAAGAACCTAAAAAACAGCAATTTTGGATTAAACTGAGTAAGTTGCTTCATAATGCCAATATAGCTAAGTTTTCATATAAAAAGGTTGTTAATCCAATGAGAATATATTATACATGCAGAAATATTGTGTATGTTAATAAAAAATTAAAGTTATATGGAAAAGTTGGGTATGAAAACTATAATTGTAAAGGATATCTTGGATTTGTGATATCTTTTATGGCTCCAAGTATATTACGTGCAAATGACAAAATTAAAGTGATGAAAGCATGCATGCAAGGAACAAGAGATGGATTAAGGAAAAGAGTTGATCCATGGAACAATGAAGAGAGGTATGAGCAATGTGGAGTAAGGCAATAAATAAAACTGCATATAAAGTTAAAGAATTATATGAACTTGGATTTGATGCAAGAGAAAAGAAAATAATAGATTCGGTTCTTGATAGTACTAAATTTGGTGAGAAAATTATTAATACTAGTCCCAATCAGGTGAAAAATGTGGCATTTATAGTTCCTGGAATTGACAGATACAGTGGAGGAATAACATCAATTTTGAGGTTAGGAACATACTTGACCAGGATGGGATATAAGATTGCTTATATTGATTTTCAGAATAGACCAGTTGAAGAAAATATATGTAATGCAAAAATTAATTTGAGTTATGTTGAGGGAAAGTTTGAGACGTTGAATGGTGCCGATAAAAAGGAATTTGATGTTGTGATAGCTGGAAATTGGCAAGCAGTATATTACCTTAATGATTTTGATGCATATAAAATGTATTTTGTTCAAGATTATGAACCATATTTTTTCAAACTGAACGAAAGATATCTTCTTGCAAAACTAACATATCAGTTGGGAGAACATATCGTAAGTCTTGGAAAGTGGAATATAGAGCAGATATCAAAAGAATGTCATATCGAATCAAAAATGGATTATATTAGTTTTCCATATGAGCCTAGTGAGTATTCAAAAACAATAACAAGAGATTTTTATGGTTATAAATCGAAAAAAAATATTAAAATTGCAGTATATACTAAGGAGGAAGGAAAAAGAATTCCTAATATATTACAATCTATTTTAGAACATGCATCTGAATATTTTGCCGAAAAGGGTATTGTACTTGAAATTGCTTATTTTGGAATGAAGAAAAATCACAAGGTTCGTTTAGGTCAAAATTTGGGAAAACTGAACAAAGATCAAATGCTCAAACTATATAATGATTCAGACTTTGGAATGGTTGCATCAATGACAAATATATCTTTAGTTCCATATGAAATGATAGCAACTGGTTTGCCTGTAATTGAAATGCAGGATGGATCTTTTTTATCATTTTTTCCAAGTAATTCTGCCTTGCTAATTGATTATAATTATAAAACTCTCGTAGAAAAGATAGAGGAATCTTTAAAAAATCCTGTAATTTTAGAACAGACTTCTAAGAATGCACTTAAAGCGATAGAGAATTTATCGTGGGAAAAAACTGCCGCAGAATTTTCTGATATTTTAAGAGGACTTTGAATATAAGTATATAATAATATCCATTGCATAATTCTAATTCTTGATATATAATATAATGACATATGAGATTATATTGCTACGAAAAGCCAATAGGAGGATATGATGACAAGAACATACGCTGTTAAGTATAAGAGTAAATCAAAGATGTTAACAACACCTGAGCAGGTTGCCCAGACTGAGGAAGATATCAAGGCTTTAGAACTTGTTAAGGACGCAGTTATTAAGGAAGACGGACAGGTTGTTTCTGTTGAGGTTGAGAATGAGGAAGATTTCGAGAAGGTTATGGACAGAGTAGTCAACATTTTCAGAAGAATTGATGACAAGTCTGAGGTTTCATACAAGTTCGGTCTTAACCGTGAATAATTCGAAGACTATTGATTAGAGTAAGCCTGTGAAGCCGTAGACTGCGTCACAGGCTTATATTATGTGTATGCCGAAATGGGTATGAAGCATTTATGTATTATGTTTATAAAGGAGTAAAACAGTGAGTTTAGAAAGTGAAATTAAGAAAAGAAGGACATTTGCCATTATCTCTCACCCGGATGCTGGTAAGACAACATTAACAGAGAAGTTTCTGCTTTACGGAGGAGCTATTAACCTTGCAGGTTCTGTAAAGGGAAAGAAGACTGCCAAGCATGCGGTTTCTGACTGGATGGAGATTGAGAAGGAAAGAGGTATTTCGGTAACTTCTTCTGTTCTTCAGTTCAACTACGAAGGTTACTGTATTAATATTCTTGATACTCCAGGACATGAGGATTTCTCAGAGGATACTTATAGAACTCTTATGGCAGCAGATTCTGCAGTCATGGTTATTGATGCTTCTAAGGGTGTTGAGAAACAGACTATCAAGCTTTTCAAGGTATGTGTTATGAGACACATTCCTATATTTACATTTATTAATAAGATGGATAGAGAGGCTAATGACCCATTTGAGCTTCTTGATGAAATAGAGAGCGTACTTGGAATTGCTACATGCCCAATTAACTGGCCTATCGGCTGCGGTAAGGAATTCAAGGGCGTGTATGACCGTAAAGAGAAAAATGTTTCTTTATTCAAGGCAGCAATGAATGGACAGAAGGAAGTTGATACTGAGATTGTTGACGCATCAGATGAGGCTGTTCTTAAGGACAGAATTGGTGATGCTTTCTACGACAAGCTTCAGGAAGATATCGAACTGTTAGACGGAGCAAGTGCAGAGTTTGACCAGGAAATGGTAAGTGCTGGTGACCTTACACCAGTATTCTTTGGCTCAGCGCTTACTAACTTTGGTGTACAGACTTTCCTTGAGCATTTCTTATCAATGACAACTTCTCCGCTTCCAAGAAAGTCTGACCAGGGAGTTATTGATCCATTTACTGAGGATTTCTCAGCATTTGTATTCAAGATTCAGGCTAATATGAATAAAGCACACAGAGACAGAATTGCTTTTATGAGAATATGTTCAGGTAAGTTTGAAGCTGGAATGGAAGCTAACCATGTTCAGGGTGGCAAGAAGATCAGACTCAGCCAGCCACAGCAGATGATGGCAGAGGAGAGACATATTGTTGATGAGGCATACGCAGGAGATATTATCGGTGTATTTGACCCGGGAATATTCTCTATCGGTGATACTATCTGCAAATCTAACAAGAAATTTGCATTTGAGGGTATTCCTACATTTGCTCCAGAACATTTTGCAAGAGTAAGACAGATTGATACTATGAAGAGAAAGCAGTTCATTAAGGGTATCAACCAGATTGCACAGGAAGGTGCGATTCAGATATTCCAGGAGTTCAATACAGGAATGGAAGAGATTATCGTTGGAGTTGTCGGTGTCCTTCAGTTTGAAGTTCTTGAATACCGTCTTAAGAACGAGTACGGTGTTGATATCAGACTTGAGCCGCTTCCATACGAGCATATACGCTGGATAGAGAATCCTGAGGAAATTGATGTGAACAGAATTGTCGGTACATCAGATATGAAGAAGATTAAAGACCTTAAGGGCAATCCGCTTCTGGTATTTGCCAATAGCTGGTCTGTCAATATGGTACTTGAGAGAAATGAGGGCTTAAAGCTTTCAGAATTTGGAAGAAACTAGTTAATACGATACATTCAGGAGTCAGGTGATTACATGAAATCAGGATACAAATGTAGTGCAAAAAGAATAGCCGCAATTGGTGTCATGTTATGTATGCTTGTGCTGACATGTCTTACGGTTATTTCTGTACTTAATACTAAGGCGGAAGAGTCCATTGGTCAGGGCCATGTTAATTATGATGTTACAGATCTTCGTATAAGGACATCACCAGTCAGTGGTTCAGTCATTACCAAGGTGGATGGTGGCTTTAAGTTTGATATATACGAAGAGACAACTGACGATGACGGCGACACATGGTATGGCATAGGTTTTTATCTTAATGGCAGTTATGAAAGAGGCTATATATATGGTGGCTACATAACTGTTGATAAAAGAAGTGATTATGAGCCGGATGCGGATTTTGAGGAATACCTTGACTCACAAGGATTCCCGGATAGTTATAAGGATGGTTTAAGACAGCTTCATGCGCAGTATCCTAACTGGGTGTTTGTGGCGGACCATAATGGAAAAGACTGGTCTGATGTTCTGGAAAACCAGAATGTGATTGGCCGAAGCCTTACATATGGTTCAGCAAAGTCATCATGGAAATCGGTTGCTGATGGCTGCTATGACTGGGAATCAGGACAGTATACACAGCTTGATTCAGGTGGCTGGGTTCAGGCATCATCTGCACTTGTTGAATATGCACTTGACCCTAGAAACTTCCTTAATGCAGATAATATATTTATGTTTGAAAATCTTTCATTTGACAGTTCATTACAGGATGAGAGCGGCCTTGAGAGTATGGTTGATGGTACATTTATGGAAAATTCAAGCCATGACCTGAGATATGATGGAAGAAATTATACATATATAACCGGTCTGCTGCTTGCAGGACAGGAATCAGGGGTAAGCCCATATCATCTTGCTTCAAGAATATTACAGGAGCAGGGTAACAGTGGATATGGAAGCAGCATATCAGGAACACAGTCTGGCTACTACTGGGGTTATTATAATTATTACAATATAGGGGCATATGCTAGTGGAGGATTGACAGCAGTCCAGAATGGACTTAAATATGCTTCAAGAAATGATGATGAGACATTAAGACCTTGGAATACAAGAATGAAATCTATTATTGGTGGAGCAATATATCTTGGGAAAAGTTATATAAACAGAGGTCAGAATACTCTTTATTATGAAAAGTTTGATATGACTGGAAGAGGTCATCAGTATATGACCAATGTACTTGCTCCAAGAAGTGAATCAGTTAAGAGCGCACAGGGGTATAGCGACAGTAATAAGAACAATATAGCATTTATATTCAGAATACCTGTATATGAGAATATGCCTGAAAATGTATGTGAAATTCCGACAGGAGACGGCAGCCCTAATAACAGATTATCTGACTTATATGTTGAAGGCTATTCACTAACACCAACATTTAGTCTGTATACAACAGAGTATAGTCTTATAGTTGATTATGATACTTCATCTGTATATGTTGGCGGTTCGGCACTTGATTCTTCAGCAGATGTAAGCGGACTGGGATATCATGATCTTTCAGTTGGAAGTAATGATATTACAATTACTGTTACGGCAGCTAATGGCGATAATCAGGACTATACTATAACTGTTGTAAGACAGGATAAAGAACCTGATCCAAAACCGGAACCTGATCCAGAACCGGATGTTGCTTATCCAGGATTTTCAACAACATTATCAGTTGATGAAGATGAAAAATACATAAGTGGTTTAACTGTATCAGATTATGTACAAGATGTGCTTGATAAGATTGATAATTATAATGGTGCTTATTCCAAGATACTTAATAAGAATGGCAATGAGAAAGATGGATTAGTTAGTACTGGCGATATCCTTATAACATATAATTCTTCTGGCGAAGAGGTCAGCAGATATGAGATTGTTATATATGGGGATGTCAATGGCGACGGAGAGATTGATTTGTTTGATTTTGCACAGATAAAGAGATCTATATTAGGTATAGCAGACCCGTCAGGAGTATATTGGAAGGCGGCCGACTGTAACAGAGACGGAGAACTTGATTTGTTTGATTTTGCAAAGGTTAAGAGATATATTCTTGGAATAGGAAGCATTAATCAATAATTATTGTTTGAAAGGATGACTATGAATAAGATAAAAAAATTACTTGCTTTTATAGGTGTACTGGCAATGTGCATTGCATTGATTCCTGTGTATTATGCTAAGGCTGACGAGCAGGCTTCTATATCTATAAGTTCAGCAAGCGGAACAGTTGGAAGTACGATAACGGTAACGGTTATTATATCTGCATCTGATGTTATTGATGCAGCCTCTGTTCCAGTGTCATATGATAATTCAATTATAAAACCTGTAGGTGCAGGTGATAGTGGTGTTGTATCATTTGCACTTCTTGATGCATCAGCATATGGCTCAAATGAATCTATATCTATGCAGTTTGAAGTTATTGCAGCAGGAACAACGACGCTTAGTGTTGCAGGTGATGCAAAGATATCTGTTAATGGTGAACGTGCAACAGTCAGCAGTTCCTCATCAGGAAAGGTAACTGGTCGTGCTCCAGCCAGCTATTCCTCAGACAACACATTAAAGTCCCTGCAGATAAGTCCGGGAACGCTTTCACCAGCATTTTCACCAGACAGGACAACATACAATGCAACTGTTGATGCTGATGTTACAGAGCTTGTTGTAAGTGCTGCCGCTAATGACAGTGCTGCCAAGATAAGCATAAGCGGTAGAAGAATGGACCCGGGAAGTAATACAACAACAATTACTGTTACTGCGGAAGATGGTTCAGTTAAGAAATATATAATATATACAACAAGACTTGAGGATGGTCAGGAAGCAACAACAGAGGCTGAGTCAAAGGCAGAAGAGGTTACTGAGACATCAACCCAGACTGTTAATGACGATGGAACAGTTACAATAGATGGAAAGAAATATTCGGTTGTAAAGGATTATTCAGGAATCACAATTCCAGATGGATATCAGGAGATTGACTATGATTATAATGGTCAGAAGATAAATGCGGTTAAAGGCATAAAGACAGGTCTTATCCTTATGTATCTTGAAAGTGAAGATGGAAAAGGCGGGTTCTACATCTATGATGAGACTGCGAAAACATTTTCACCATACAATACTGTTGCTGAACCAGAGATAACATATGTTGTTCTGCCTATAACGAACTCGTTAGAGAAACCGGCTGGCTATGCTCTTACCAAGTTTACCATGAACGGTAAAGAGGTACAGGTGCTTATGGATGCCGACAGACAGTACTGCCTGTTCTACGGAGTAAGCTCACTTGGCGAGAAAGGCTGGTTCAGATACAGAGTAAGTGATGGAACTATACAGGCATATTCTGTTGTTAAGACAACAAATGCTGATACAGTTGTCAAAGCTGATAATAATAAGACATTTGGCGGTAACAGGTTCTGGCTTACAATAATTACAATACTTGGCGTGATAATCGTAGCGTTTATCATTGTCACAATTATACTGGCTGCTAAGCTTTCTAAGGTTAAGAAGGTATTTAATATGGCTTCTAAAGACGGAGTTGACCTTGATGAGTATACCGAGAAAGAGATAGAAGAGTATGATGAAGACAGTGAGGATGACGAGGACGCTGGTTTCGATGCGGATACTGGTTTTGACGAAGATGATTCACTATACAAATCTTACGGTGATGATAAATCCGGCAAGAATGATGTTGAAGAATTAAAGTTGTTTGATATTGATGACGAAGATAAGTAAATAAATGCTTAATGCCCTGATGGTTATAGAATGGATTTCTATAATATATCAGGGCATTTGTCACATAGGGTTGATTTTTTCGGACAATCGTAAGATACTTGATAACATGATAGAACATATGTTGTGATGAGGAATAAGCCATGCCGAAGAAGAAATCTTCCAATGAACCAATAGAATATATAGACAGCTGGGCTTTCGATGAAGCGAAGGAAAAGATAATCGGCAAGAGCCACAATGACAAGGGGATAGGCACTTTATCGGAAAAGACACTGCATGCAGTACTTAAAATGTATTATGAGCCCGATGAGGATAATCATGAGGTTGCAATAGACGGTTACTATGCGGATATATATAATGAGCATGGGATAATTGAGATTCAGACAAGACAGCTTAATAAGTTAAGGGATAAGCTGTCGGTATTCTTAAATGAATATCAGGTAAGAGTTGTGTACCCTATGCCTTATGAGAAGTATTTAAGCTGGATAGAGCCGGAGACTGGGGATATTACTTCAAGAAGAAAGTCTCCGAAGCGGTGTTCCATGTATGACGCGATGTTTGAGCTGTATAAGATTAAAGCATTTTTAAAAAATCCAAATCTTAAGGTTACATTGCTGCTGATTGATATAGAAGAATATAAGCTTCTTAATGGCTGGAGTTACGATAAGAAGCGCGGGAGTGTGCGCTATGACAGGATTCCGGTGGGGATAAGAAAGGTTATAGAGCTGGACTGCCCGCAGGATTATATGCAGTTTGTACCAGAAGGGCTTGAGAATGGCTTTACTTCAGCGGATTTTGCAAATGCAGCGCATATTGACAGGCAGACTGCTGCCAGCGTACTTGCAATGCTTAATTACATGGAACAGGTGAAAAGAGTCGGAAAGACAGGCAATGCCTATATATACGATATTGAAGAACATTATTGAATGGAGATAGTATGTACTCTGTAAATGGAAACTGCTTTCGAATATCTGTAAGAAATCTTGTGGAATTCATGTGTGCAGAAGGTGATATTGACAACAGGAATACCGGCAGCAATGATGTGAAAATCATGCAGGAGGGTGCAAGGATTCACAGGAAAATCCAGCACAGCATGGGCACTATGTATCATGCCGAAGTGCCTTTAAAGATTGAGATACCGCTTGTATCTGACTTAGGGATTGAGTATGTATTACAGGTTGAAGGCAGGGCTGACGGTATTATTGCAGATATTAATTATGATGAGGATGGCAATAAAGAGCCGGAGAGCGATGTAATAATTGATGAGATAAAGACTATGCAGACAGATGTTTCCCTGCTGAAAGAACCGGTCTATGTGCATAAGGCGCAGGCACTGGTGTATGGCTATATATATGCAAGCCAGAAGAAACTGCCAAAGATTGGAATTCAGATGACTTACGTTACACCAGAGCCTGAGACAATCAACAAGTTTCTGGAAGAGTACACATTTGAACGTATTGAAGAGTGGTTTAATAAGCTGATTACAGGCTTTAAGAGATGGACTGATTATACATTTGATGAAAGACTAAAAAGGACGGAATCAATAAGAGAACTTAAGTTTCCTTATGAATACAGGGAGGGACAGAAGAATCTGTGCGTGAGTGTATACAGGGCTATTGAAGATAATGCCAATCTATATATTCAGGCACCTACAGGTGTCGGAAAGACGTTGTCTACTGTGTTCCCGGCTGTGCAGGCGTTAGGACAGCAGATGGCAGACAAGATATTTTACCTGACATCCAAGACGATAACGAGAACTGTTGCAGAGGATACTTATGCTATTCTGAGGGATAGCGGGCTTCATATGAGAACTGTTACTCTTACAGCGAAGGACAAAATATGTCCACTTGATGAGCGTAACTGTAACCCTGTTGCATGTCCGTATGCCAAGGGACATTTTGACAGGATTAATGATGCTGTGTATGACATAATAACGAGCCAGATGGTTATTGTAAGGGATAATGTCATGGAATATGCCAACAGGCATAAGGTCTGCCCGTTTGAGATGTCACTTGATGTTTCGTACTGGTGTGATGGAATTATATGTGATTATAATTATGTATTTGACCCGGATGCGTCGCTTAAGCGGTATTTTGGCAATGGTGCGAAGGGTGATTATGTGTTTCTTGTGGATGAAGCACATAACCTTGTGGACAGAGCAAGAGAAATGTACAGCGCAGTGTTGAAAAAAGAAGATTTTCTTGCGGCTAAGAAGCTTGTCAAGGAGATGGACAAGCGACTTGCAGGTGCACTTGACAGATGTAACAAGCAGTTGCTTGAATATAAAAGACAGTGTGATACATTCCAGGTTGTGAGCGGTCTTGGCACATTTCCAGCCAGCCTTGAACGTGTCATGGGACTTATGCAGAAGTTCATGGAGAGACATAAGGGCGAGCCAGTGACTAACGAGCTTTTGGAGTTTTTCTTTGTGGTGAGACATTTTCTTAATATGTATGATTGTGCTGATGAAAAATATGTCTACTATAATGAGCATGATAACGATGGAAACTTTCTTGTACATCTGTACTGCGTTGACCCGTCTGGCAACATAAGTGAGAGACTTTCACAGGGCAGAAGTACGGTATTCTTCTCAGCAACACTGCTTCCGGTGAATTATTTTAAGGAAATGCTTTCTGGTGATGTGTCAGAAAGGGCGGTTTATGCACATTCGTCTTTTGAACCTGATAATAAGAGAATTGTCGTGGCCACTGATGTGACAAGCCGTTATACAAGAAGAAATGTAAGGGAATATGCCAAGGTACACGATTATATTATGCATATGATTTCTGGCAGAAGCGGCAGATATATGGTGTTCTTTCCGTCATATTCTTACATGGAGAGTGTTCTTGAGTGCTTCAGGTGGAAAAGTGGTGTTAATGTGACCGAATGTGGTGGAGAAGATACATTTTTACCAGAAAGCTGTGTGAATGTGCTTGTGCAGGGAAGGTTTATGAAGGAGGCTGACAAGGAAAATTTCTTATCAGCATTTTACGAGGAACTTCCAGAAGGGGCTTCGCTTGCAGGCTTCTGTGTGCTTGGAGGAATATTTTCCGAAGGAATTGACTTAAAGGATGAGAGCCTTATAGGTGCTGTTATTGTCGGAACTGGGATTCCGATGGTGTGCAGGGAGCGTAACATTTTAAGGGATTATTTTGATGAGTTTGGCAAAAATGGATATTCTTATGCTTATGTTATTCCGGGAATGAATAAGGTGCTTCAGGCAGCAGGAAGGGTTATAAGGACGGATACGGATAAGGGTGTGATTGCGCTTCTGGATGACAGATTCATGACTGGTGAATATGAGAGCATGTATCCTAGGGAGTGGAACAGGATATATCCGGTGACACTTGGCAATGCAGACAGATGTATACGCGATTTCTGGAACGAACAAGACTTGTAGACACATTTCAGGTGTGATAAAATTCAGATAGATATTAATAAGGTCCGGATATTGATAATCCGGGGAATAATGGGAGAATGATATGATAGAAGAAGTTGTTTCTGTTGAGCTTCCGGTTCATGAAAGACTGGTAGTCAGGAAGAACAGACTTATGAATAAAGATGAGAATCACAGCACACCAAGAATATCAATTGTTACAGGTACTCATGGCGATGAGCTTGATGGTCAGCTTATATGTTATGAGATTATAAGAAGAATTGAGAGAGAAAAGGATAAGCTTAAAGGAATTGTTGACATTTATCCTGATATTAACCCTCTTGGTATTGATACAGGTTCAAGAGGAATTCCTATGTTTGATCTTGATATGAATAGGGTTTTCCCTGGTGATAATAATGGCGCTATGGCTGAATATGTGGCAGCAGGCATTATTGAAGATATTATTGGAAGTGATCTGTGTATTGATATCCATTCAAGTAATATATTTGTAAATGAGATGCCACAGGTAAGAATTAATGATGATACGCAGGAAAAGCTGCTTCCATATGCGAAGATGATGAATGCACAGTTTGTATGGATATATTCATCTATTACTGTACTTGATGCAACTCTTGCATACAGTCTTAATCATCTTGGTGTGCCTACTCTTGTTACAGAGATGGGAGTTGGGAACAGAATTACACCTAAGTACTGCAGGGATATTGTTGATGGTATATTTAACCTTATGTCGCATATGGGAATATGGGATGATGAGCCAAAGGATGTTAATGACCCTATTATCTCTACAGAAGGTGAAGTTACATTTCTTACTGCTAAGGAAAGCGGAATATTCGTATCAGCAGTTGATTCTATGGGAAGGATTGGAATTGGAACGCATATAGGAGATATTATCGAACCTATTGAGGGAAGGATAATCCAGAGAATTGAATCACCTACAGATGGAATTATATTTACATTAAGAGAGAATCCGGTAGTGCATAAGGGGGCTCTTATAGCAAGAGTTTATGGTGGCAGATAATGAAGAAAGAGATTATTTATTCGTTAAAGGGTATATATAGAGAAGATTATCAGATAGAAGGCTATAGATTCGGAGGTGGTGAGAAGTCGGCATGTATTGTTGGTGCATTAAGAGGTAATGAGATACAGCAGCTGTATATATGTTCGCAGCTTGTTAAGGCACTTAAAGAGCTCGAGGCTCATGGTGCAATATCGCACAATCATGAGATTCTTGTTATCCCATCTGTTAACAGATTTTCCATGAATGTTGGAAAGAGATTCTGGCCTACAGATAATTCTGATATTAACAGAGCATTTCCTGGGGATGTTAATGGAGATACAACCAAGCAGATAGCAGGAACACTTTTTGACAGAATTAAAGGTTACAGTTATGGCATACATTTTGCAAGCTTTTATATGCCTGGTGATTTTATTCCTCATGTAAAGATGATGGATACGGGATTCCAGAGTGCGAGTCTTGCCAATCTGTTCGGACTTCAGTATGTTGTTATTAGAAAGCCGAAGCCAATGGATACAGTGACACTTAATTATAACTGGCAGATGAATGGTACTAATGCATTTTCAATATATACTAACAGCACAGATATGATTGATGAGAAGTCTGCAAGACAGGCTGTGTCATCTGTTCTCAGGTTTTTAACCAGAATGGGTATTCTTAAGTACAACAATCACAGTGGATATATTGCAAGTGTTATTAACGAGTTTGACCTTATGGCAGTCAAGACTTATGATGCAGGATTCTACAAGAGACTTAAAGAGCCGGGTGACCCTGTATATCATGGTGAGCTTATAGCACAGATTCTTGATCCATGCGAGGGTACTGTTAAGAGTGAGATAATATCACAGACAGACGGTATTGTTTTCTTTGCACATACAGGTCCTACCGTAATGGGTAATCAGGTTGTTTACAAGATAATAAGAAGAATGCATGAATAGTTGTTTGAAAATATGTTTTATTGTGATACAATGATTAAATATTAATAATTAATATAACTAATCTCAGGAGGAAGATATGAGCGGCGTAAAGAGAGTTTTTGTCGAGAAAAAGAAACCATTTGCAGTTAATGCGAAAGAATTACTTGAGGAGATAGGAGGCTATCTTGGAATAAAGACTATTACAGATGTAAGAGTTCTTATCCGTTATGATATTGAGAATCTTTCAGAAGAAACATATAAGAAAGCACTTACTACTGTTTTTTCTGAGCCACCGGTAGATGATGTTTATGAGGGAACATTTCCAGCAGGAAAGGATGATTTCGTGTTCTCTGTAGAGTATCTTCCAGGACAGTTCGACCAGAGAGCTGATTCTGCAGAACAGTGTGTTAAGTTCTTTAATGAGAATGAGACACCAGTTATCAAGACTGCTGTAACTTATGTATTGACAGGAACTGTTACTGATGAGGAGAAGAACAGGATTAAGGAACACTGCATTAACCCTGTTGATTCAAGACAGGCAGCAGAGGATATTCCAGAAACTTTAGTTACTGAGTTCAAGACTCCTGCTGATGTTATTTATTTTGACGGATTCAAGGATATGCCAGAGGATAAGTTAAAGGAATTATATGATTCTTTAGGACTTGCCATGACATTTAAGGATTTTAAGTTCATTCAGGAGCATTTTGCTAGTGTTGAGAAGCGTGATCCTTCTATGACTGAAATCAGAGTACTTGATACATACTGGTCAGATCATTGCCGTCACACAACATTTGCAACAGAGCTTACAGATGTTAAGTTTAAGGACGGATTTTATAGAACTCCTATGGAGGCTACATATAACAAGTATCTTTCAGACAGAGCAGAAATATATAAGGACCGTAAGGACAAGTTCGTATGCCTTATGGACCTTGCACTTATGGGTGCTAAGAAGTTAAAGGCTGAGGGCAAGTTAGCTGATCAGGAAGAATCTGATGAGATTAATGCCTGCTCAATTGTTGTTCCGGTTGAGATTGATGGAAAGACAGAGGAGTGGCTTGTTAACTTCAAGAATGAGACACATAACCATCCAACAGAGATTGAGCCATTCGGTGGTGCAGCAACCTGTCTTGGTGGTGCTATAAGAGATCCATTGTCAGGACGTACATATGTATATCAGGCAATGAGAATTACAGGTGCAGCAGATCCTACAGTTCCAGTATCTGAGACACTTCACGGAAAGCTTCCACAGAGAAAGCTTGTTACAGGTGCAGCTCACGGATACAGCTCATATGGTAACCAGATTGGACTTGCTACAGGATATGTTAAAGAAATCTATCATCCTGATTATGTTGCCAAGAGAATGGAGATTGGTGCAGTTATAGCTGCTGCTCCAAGAAGTGCAGTTAAGAGAGAGAATTCTGATCCGGGAGATATCATTATCCTTCTTGGTGGAAGAACAGGACGTGATGGCTGTGGCGGAGCTACAGGTTCATCTAAGGTTCATACAGAGAAGTCTATTGAGGATTGTGGTGCAGAGGTTCAGAAGGGTAATGCTCCTACAGAGCGTAAGATGCAGAGACTCTTCAGAAGACCAGAGGTTACTAAGCTTATTAAGAAATGTAATGACTTTGGTGCAGGCGGTGTATCAGTTGCGATTGG
>ENA-OPBD01001015-OPBD01001015.1-human-gut-metagenome-genome-assembly--contig:-NODE-1015-length-15114-cov-2.708082_pt1 | contig 15114 bp, 18 predicted proteins | sample MGYA00241062_ERZ501440 | MGnify/ENA primary metagenome ERZ501440 (study PRJEB25962, sample SAMEA2042628) | human gut metagenome | biome: human gut; feature: human-associated habitat; material: faeces...
AGCGGTGCGGTATTTATGGCAACAGATTACACAACAAGCCCGATTACAAAAACGGGTCAGGTTATTTATGCAATATTAATTGGATTTTTAACTGCAATATTCAGAGTCCTCGGCTCAAGTGCAGAAGGTGTATCTTATGCTATTATTATTTCAAACCTTGTTGTTCCTCTTATTGAAAAAATAACTGTTCCAAAAGCATTTGGTATGCGTAAGAAAGAGGAGGCGTGATGTATGAAAAATAAATTCTTAAAAAACTGCCTTGCATTGTTTTTAATTACTCTTGTAGCCGGTGTTTCACTTGCATTTGTAAATGAAATAACAAAAGAACCTATTGCAAAAGCGCAGGATAAAGCAAGGCTTGAGGCATATGAGGTTGTTTATCCCGATGCTCAATTTGAAGCGCTTGACAATACAGATGAAATACTCAAAGCATCATCAGCTTCACTTAAGAAGGAAAATCTGTCGCAATGCACCGTTGACGATGTTTTAAAAGCTACAGATAAAAACGGCAACTTAATCGGCTATGTATTTTCCGCAACATCACCTTCCGGATACGGAGGCGATGTAAAGGTTGCAATCGGTGTATCGGCAAAAACAAATAAGCTTACAGGCTTTACTGTTTTATCACACAGTGAAACTGCAGGCCTTGGTGCTAAGGCAACAGAGGACGATTTTAAATCACAATTTATCGGCAAATCTGCAAACGGTATTAATTATACTAAAAACGGCGCTTCAAGCGATAATGAAATCGATGCACTCAGCGGTGCAACAATTACATCAAACGCTGTTTGCGAAGCGGTAGACAGTGCGCTTGCCGTATATAACAATCAGTTAAAGGAGGTTGATTAATTTGAAAACACCTATTGAAAGATTATATAACGGTATTGTTAAAGAAAATCCAACCTTCATTCTTATGCTCGGTATGTGTCCGACCCTTGCAGTCACAACCTCTGCTATTAACGGTCTTGGTATGGGACTTGCAACAACAGTCGTACTTGTTATGAGCAATATGATTATTTCCTTATTAAGAAAGGTAATTCCGGACGGTGTTCGTATGCCGGCATATATCGTTATTGTAGCTTCATTTGTAACAATAGTTCAAATGATATTACAGGCTTATGTTACAACGCTTTATGACGCTTTGGGCCTTTATATTCCGCTTATCGTTGTAAACTGTATTATTCTCGGCAGAGCAGAAAGCTACGCTTCAAAAAATAAGGTTATTCCATCTATATTTGACGGTCTCGGTATGGGGCTTGGCTTTACTATAGGTTTAACGTCAATAGGTATTGTTCGTGAGCTTATAGGAACAGGCAAAATTTTTAACCTTCAACTTTTACCTAAATCTTATGAGGGTGTATCAATCTTTATTTTAGCACCAGGCGCATTCCTTGTTTTGGCATTTTTATGTGCACTTCAAAACAAATTCGGTGCAAAAGGCGCTAACAGGCACGTTAAAGACGAAACTGCCTGCGGCGGAGATTGTATGCACTGTAATTCGCTTTGCAAGGAAGCAGAAAATAAGGAGGTAAACAAATAATGCTAAAAACCTTATTTCTTGTTTTAATGACAACGGCACTTATTAATAACGTTGTGCTTAGTCAATTTTTGGGAATTTGCCCGTTTTTGGGTGTTTCTAAAAATGTAAAAACCGCTGCAGGAATGGGCGGTGCAGTAATATTTGTTATTACAATTGCAAGTGCGGTTACAAATCTTTTATACACTTTCGTAATCAACAAGCTTCATATTACATATCTAAATACAATAATTTTCATTCTTGTAATTGCAGCACTTGTTCAGCTTATTGAATTGTTCTTAAAAAAATATGTTCCTAAGCTTTACCAAGCGCTCGGAGTTTATCTTCCGCTTATTACCACAAACTGTGCAGTATTAGGTGTTGCACTTACTAATGTGCAGGACAATAATAATTTTATAACATCTGTTGTAACCGGCTTTGGAACAGCAGTCGGCTTTGCGCTTGCAATTATAATTATGGCAGGCATAAGAGAAAGAACAGAAAACAACGATTTTCCAAAAGCATTTAAAGGTACTCCTGCTGTATTATTAACAGCATGTCTTATGGCTATTGCTTTTTACGGCTTTGGAACACTTAAATAGAGGAGGGGAGCAATATGGATATTAAAAGTATTATCATTGCCTCAGTGGTTGTTGCCGCTGTTGGACTTATTATTGCCGTTCTTCTCAGTGTTGCCGAAAAGGTTTTTCACGTTGAAGTAGACGAAAAAGAAATTAAAGTCAGAGAAGCACTTGCGGGCAATAACTGCGGTGCTTGCGGATATGCAGGCTGTGACGCTCTTGCTAAGGCGATTGCTAAAGGCGAAGCACCCGTCAATGCTTGCCCTCCTGCCGGCAAAAAGGGCGCTGAAAAAATAGCGGAAATAATGGGCGCTCAAGCAGGAGAGTTTGTTAGGCAGACTGCATTTGTTAAATGTTCGGGAACCTGTGAAGTAAGGCACCAAAAATTTAATTATTACGGCACGAGAACGTGTACCTCTGCATCCGTTGCGCCCGGCGGCGGTGAAAGAAGTTGCCAATATGGCTGTATGGGATACGGCTCTTGCGCAGATGTTTGCGATAATCAGGCAATAAGAATTATCAACGGCAAGGCGGTTGTTGACGAAGAACTTTGCATCGCCTGCGGTAAATGCGTTAAAGCCTGTCCGCTTAATCTTATTGAAATTGTACCTTACAATTCTAAATTTAGGGTCCAATGTTCAAACAAACAGCGTGGCAAGGTTGTTAAGGATAATTGTCAGGCAGGGTGTATAGGTTGCGGTATGTGCGAAAGAAATTGCCCTAATGATGCAGTAAAAGTTATTGATAATGTTGCTAAAATAGATTACAATAAGTGTACCGAGTGCGGCTTGTGTGCTCAAAAATGTCCGACTAAGGTTATTAAAGAATTTATAAATTAAAGAGAGGAGGGGACTTATGAAAAAAATTGTTTCAATAGTCCTCTCCTTTACTTTGTTATTTACTTTGTTTGGCTGTTCAAACAGTAAGTATACCAAATTCTCAAAAAGTTTTTTGAATCTGTTTGACACTGCCTCAAGTATAACTGCTTATGATACCTCGCAAGCTGAATTCGACAAAAAATATAATAAGTTATACGGTGAAATTAAAGGATATTCCGAACTTTACGATATCTATAATGATTATGATAATATTGTAAATCTAAAATATATAAATGACAATGCATACAAAAAGCCTGTTAAGGTTGATAAAAGAATAATTGAGCTTTTGACCTATGGAAAAAAGGCATATAAAATTACAAACGGATATGTCGATATCGCTATGGGAAGTGTTCTTTCAATTTGGCACGATTACAGGGAAAAAGGGGAGTCGCTTCCTCCTAAATCAATGCTTACGAAAGCAAGTGAGCATACAGATATCAATAATTTAATTATAGACAAGGAAAATTCAACTATATTTTTCAATGATAAAGAATTAAAACTTGATGTAGGCGCAATTACCAAAGGATTTGTTTGCAATAAAATTTATGAATACATAACTAAAAACAATGTTTGGCAAAGCGCAGTTATTTCCCTTGGTGGAAATATAATCACAATCGGAAATAAGCCTGACAAAAATGATTTTGTTATCGGAATTGAAAATCCAAATTCAAATGAATATTTAGACAAAATTTACGCAGATGATAATACAAGTGTAGTTACAAGCGGCTCGTATCAAAGATATTACACGGTCGACGGCAAAGATTATTGCCATATAATCGATAAAAATACATTATATCCGGCAAATTATTTTAAATCAGTAACAGTAATATCAAGCGACAGCGCACTTGCCGATACGCTTTCTACGGCGTTATTTTGTATGGATTTAAACACAGGCAGGAAATTAGCCGAAAAATATAATATTCAAGCTATTTGGCTTGACAAAAACGATAAAATCACAAAAACCGACGGTGTTAAAAGTGCAAAATAAAAAAAGAAAAAATGATATAATATTAATAGCCGTTATCATTGCATTGGCAGCGTTAATTTTCATCTTAATCAACAGTTTTTCGTCAAACGGCAATAAGGTTATAATTGAGCAAGATGCAAAGCAAATAGCCATTCTTGATTTAAATAAAAATCAGGAATATAAGATATATGATAAAAACGGTAATATTTGTAATACCGTCATTATCAGCGGCGGTCTGGCTTCGATGAAATACGCAAATTGCAAGGATAAAATATGTGTTAATCATAATAAAATAAGCAAAAATAACGAATCAATAATTTGCCTGCCAAATAAGGTAATTGTAACGGTCGTAAGTGATAAAGGCAGTGACGTTGACGAGGTGGCAAGGTGAAAAAGTCTAATATTAAGCGGCTTTGCACGCTCTCATTAATGATTGCGCTTGCGTTTGCGTTTTCATATTTAGAATCATTAATACCGTTCAATTTCGGCATACCAGGCATCAAACTCGGCATTGCAAACCTTGTAGTTATTGTTGCGTTGTATACAATGAATGCTAAGGACGCTTTATTTATATCAATTATCAGAATTTTGCTTTCAGGCTTAGCCTTCAGCGGTCCATTTGCAATGATTTACAGTTTAATCGGCGGACTGCTTTCATTTTTAGTAATGTTTGCCGCCAAAAAGAGTAATAAGCTTTCACCAATCGGTGTATCGGCTCTCGGCGGAACAGTCCACAATTTCGGTCAAATACTCGTTGCCGCCGTTGTTATGCGAACCTACAGAATTATTTATTATTTCCCGATATTAATGATTGTCGGGCTTGTGACAGGCATTTTAAACGGAATTATTGCAGATATAATCATCAAACGAATTGCTAAAACAGGAGATACACAATGTCAATAGGATTAAAAAGGGGAGAAGTAGCAATTGAAAATCACCAAATCGAATGGGAATTTTCTGCAAAAAATACTATTGACATACTCAAAAACACATTAAATAATGACAATGTTGACGCCCAACATATAGGAAGTACATCAATTAAGAACATTTGCGCCAAGCCGATTATTGATATCGTTGTAGGTGTTAAAAATTTCAAGATATTTTAAAACATAACGATGAGCTTTCTAAACTCGCCATAATTTACAGACGTCAAGACCACCCTAATCAGCAATTATATGTCTGCGGTGATTTACAAAATAATATTCAAACACATTTTATTCATGTTGTAATATTCAACAGCAAGGAATGGAACGATTATATTAATAAGCGTGATTACTTAAACGCAAATGAAGAAAAAGCAAACGAATATTCTGATTTAAAAATAAAGCTTGCAAAGAAATATCCAAACGATAGAATTGCTTACACAAATGGCAAAAGCAAGCTTATTGAAGAAATATTAAAAAGTGCGTCTTTATGGAGAAAAGTAAATGATAAATTGTGATTTTGGTTAAATTATCGAAAAATCATTAAACGTTGACAATCCGTTCTTTGAAAATCACCTTTGCGCAAAAATGATATAGAAAAAGCAAGATAATATCCGAGGTATTAAAATGTTAAAGAAGAAGTATAACGGTGATGAAATTCAAAACAAGCAAATAAAAAAGCTTTATAACATTGCAAAATCTGTCGCTATTCCTAAAAAAATCAACGAACAAATTTGTTTCGGCGGCGTAGGTGCTGTTGTACTAACAAAACAAGGTAATATTTATACAGGAGTTTGTATCGATACAGATTGTTCACTTGGTATGTGTGCTGAAAGAAATGCATTATCCACAATGATTACAAACGGTGAAATTGAGATAGATACAGTTATAGCTGTTAATAAAATGGGAAAAGTTTTGCCGCCTTGCGGTGCTTGTCGTGAATTTATGTGGCAACTTAGTAATTCAAATGATATAAAAGTCGTAATAGACAATAAAGGCACAATGGTTAACCTTGAAAAATTAATCCCGTTTCCATACTAAATACTTAAGAAATAAAAAGAAATTGATGATAATATCAAGTTATTAAAATGACGCTTAAAACTTTTGTGCAATAATTTCGATTGACTAAATGCAGTAAAATGCTTATAATATAAGCAATAACGGTAAAACGAGTCCCCTCAATTGCACAAAATATTTATTTTGTGCAATTGATGAATTTTTAATGCTAATTAAAACAGATATAGGAGTTTGCAAGAACCCTATCCTTTTTATTTTGGATTATCAAAAAATCATTTCCGTTTTATCATTAAAATCTTATAATCACAATGGTTTATTGAAATGCGTAAAGAAGAATTCAGTACATTACCAAAGCTTGTACAGCAATATTTGGTTTATATTGAAGCTATCAAAGGTCACAGCGAAAAATCTGTACTTGAGTATGCTTCAGACTTACGTACCTTTTTTAGATACATAGTCAAATTAAAAGGCTTATACAGTTTTGACACAGAGGACGAAAAAATCGACTTGTCCCCTATTGATTTAAATTTTATACAGAGTGTAAATCTTGAAGATGCATATCAATTTATGATTTATTGCAAAAACGTAAGGCAAAACAACGAAACTACACGTGCAAGACGTGTAATATGCATCAGAAGATTTTATGCTTATTTGACAGACAATTTAGGATTGCTTGAAAAAAATCCTATGAAAAATCTCGACATTCCGAAAACAAAAAAATCATTGCCTAATTATTTGTCACTTGAAGAAGCTGAAAAGCTTTTGTCAGTTATAGACGGCAAATACAAAGAGCGAGATTATGCAATGATTACGCTGTTTTTAAACTGCGGAATGCGACTGAGTGAGCTTGTATCAATTGATTATAACGATATAAAAGCTGATGGTACACTCGTCATAACCGGTAAAGGAAACAAGGAACGAACTGTTTATTTAAACCAAGCGTGCATTAATGCTGTCACCACATATATGAAAGTAAGGCCGCACGACGGTGTAAAAGACAGAGCGCTGTTTTTAAGTTCTCGCAATCAAAGGATAAGCAACAGAAGCGTTCAGCATATTGTTGAAGAATATTTAAAAAAAGCAGGATTAGGTGACCGTGGTTTATCGGTTCATAAGCTAAGGCATACTGCAGCAACACTTATGTATCAGCACGGAAATGTTGACGTATTGCTTCTTAAGGAAATACTCGGTCACGAAAATCTCAGCACCACGGAAATTTATACTCATATCAGCAATGACGCAACTAAAAAAGCCGTTGATTCAAACCCGTTATCAACTGAAAAACCTAAATGGTAACAACACTTTTCAAAAGCGTTTCAATGAGTGCACAAACGCCCGAAAAAGCAATTATAATCAAACCGTAAATCAAAAATTTTCTTAATGTCGGCTTGACTTCTAACTTATAATCAAGATTATTTTTTGTTATATCAACTATTTGCTTTGACATATTGCTACTTGTTTGGATAACAAAAATCAAAACGGTTAGAAAAAGCGCAGCAAAAGGCGCAATCATAAGAATTGTATAGCCTACACCCTTTGCTTGATAATTTATGTAAAAATATGCTGCCTTCATTCCAACCTGAATGCCTATAACGCATGGAATAATGTTTATTAAACCGTATCCGATAAGGCAAAAAGCAAGAAAAACGGTAATTAAAAAAAGCGACAAATAATTACAAATATTTTGGCTGAAAAGTTTTGAAAAATTTGCATTGCTCGGCTTTAAAACAGAATCAAGCGCACTGCTTTGAAGAAGCCTGTAAAGAACAGTTCCTATTGCCAATGAGCAAGCATAAAAAACAATTGAATATATAACTGTTTTATTATCAACAATGATTTTTTCAATGTCGGTTTTCTTTTCATTTTCATCTTCTAAATTAAATTCCTTTTTAAGTTCAATAGGAATATCACTCAATTTTAATCACCTTCTCTTCCCTGCCGACATAACCCCTGTTACAAATGCTACTGCAATAATTATTGCCAATGATATAAATAATTGAACGAACTCCTTGCCAAAAAATATAAAATTTGCAAGAGTAAATAATACTAACGGTATAATCGACAAAAATGACAAGAATAGTATATTGTTTTTAAAAGGCTTAAGACAAATAAAAGGAACTATAAAAGACGTCAGCGCACTAATCAAATAACCGGCATATTTACAATACGATAAGTCCAAATCAAGTTTAAAAATTATAAATGAAGCAACAGATGATATTAATATTATTGACGTCGTAGTTAATGCTAAGGATTTTACAATAAATTTGATTATAACACTTTTTACGTTAAGACTGCTTATTTTAGGCATAATAAAACCCCCTGAATAATTAATATTCAAGGGGTTATTTTTTTAGAACAATTATTTATTATCCTTTTTATTTGAGCCGTCCTTGTCAGCCTTTTTAGCTGCCTTTTTTTCTTTAGCGGCTTCTCTTGCAGCTTCTACTTCCTTTTGATGCTGCTCGTTCTTTGTTCTGTTAGTATTAATTGCCCAGCGCTCAATTTTCATCTTATTTCTGTCAGCACCGGTTTCAATGATAAGGTCGTTTTCACGAATTGTAACAACACGTCCTACAATACCGCCGATTGTAACAATCTCATCGCCGATGCTGATATTGTTGCGCATCTCGGTGAGTTTCTTTTTCCTCTTGTTCTCCGGACGAATGAGGAAGAAGTAGAAGACGACGAAGATGATGACCAGGAACAGGAGCGACGACATTCATTTGTATGCTGCTTGTCTTTTGATTAGCAGCTGAGCCTGAAGCTGCATTTTGCGCAAATAATAAAATTGATTCCATAAAATTAATTTCCTCCAATTATATGATAAAAAGTATTATAAATTAAATTTATATGATTTGCAAGTCTTTTCTAAATTCTTGTATCAAGTTTAACACAAAATTCATTTTTATAGTCCGTAAATGTACCGTTGTCTAAGTTTTCTCTTATCTCAGCCATAAGATTATTATAAAAGTAAAGATTATGAATAACGGCAAGGCGCATACCGAGTATTTCATTGCTCTTAAACAAATGACGAACATACGCTCTTGAATGTTTTCGGCAAGTTGGGCAATTACATTCTTCATCAATAGGCTTACCGTCACGTTCATATTTGGCATTATTGATGTTTATTATTCCTTTTTTTGTAAATAAATGACCGTGACGTGCATTTCTTGACGGCATTACACAGTCGAACAAATCAACGCCTCGGCTGACACCCTCAAGAATATTACCCGGAGTACCGACGCCCATAAGATATCTCGGCTTGTTCTTTGGAGCATAAGGTTCAACAGCAGATATAATTCTATACATATCCTCTTTAGGTTCTCCGACTGCAAGGCCGCCGATTGCATAGCCGTCAAGTTCCATTTTTGCAATTTCTTTCATATGCCAAATACGCAAATCGTCATAAACACAGCCTTGGTTTATGCCAAATAGTAATTGGTTTTTATTAATTGTTGTATCAAGAGAATTAAGCCTGTCCATTTCCTTTTTGCAACGTTCAAGCCAACGAAGTGTACGCTCGCAAGCCTCTTTTGCATATTTAAGAGTTGCAGGATTTTTAACGCATTCATCAAATGCCATTGCAATCGTTGAACCTAAATGAGACTGAATTTGCATACTTTCCTCAGGTCCCATAAATATTTTTCTTCCATCAACATGAGAATTAAAAGTTACACCCTCTTCGTTGATTTTGTTAAGTTTTGCAAGGCTGAAAACTTGAAATCCGCCGCTGTCGGTTAAAATAGGCCTGTCCCAATTTGTAAATTTATGAAGCCCACCCATATCGTATACAAGTTCATCACCCGGACGAACATGAAGATGATAAGTGTTGCAAAGCATTACCTGACAACCGATATCTTTTAAATCCTCGGTTGAAAGACCGCCTTTAATTGCGGCTGAGGTTGCAACGTTCATAAATGCAGGGGTTTGAACAGTTCCGTGTACTGTTTCAAACTGCCCTCTTCTTGCTGTGCCCTCTTGTTTTAATAATGTATATTTAGCCATAATTTCCTCTCAAATCTTATAGTATATCAGCAAATAAACATAGCATCGCCAAAGCTGAAAAATCTGTATTTTTCATCAACTGCGATTTTGTATGCGTTCATTACATGGTCATAGCCGGCGAAAGCAGAAATGAGCATAATGAGTGTGCTTTCAGGAAGATGAAAATTAGTAACAAGTGCATCTATGCATTTAAATTCGTAACCGGGATAAATAAATATGCTCGTGTCATCCTCATCTGCACAAATACAGCCATTCTTAGTAGCAACCGATTCAAGCGTTCTACAGCTTGTAGTACCTACGGAAATAACTCTTTTTCCGTTTTTCTTGGTTTCATTAATTAAATCGGCAGTTTCCTGCGGCATAATATAATGCTCCGTATGCATAGTATGTTTTGTGACATCATCAACCTTTACGGGTCTAAAAGTTCCAAGCCCTACATGAAGCGTTACATATCCGATATTAACGCCTTTTGCTTTGATTTCCTCAAGCATTTCCTTAGTAAAATGCAGACCTGCGGTCGGTGCGGCAGCAGAACCTAAATGCTCGCTGTAAACAGTTTGATATCTTTCCTTATCAGCAAGCTTTTCCTTAATATAAGGAGGAAGTGGCATTTGACCGATTTCATCCAAAACAGCATAGATATTGGCGTCACAATCAAATTTAATAATTCTGTTGCCATCATCAAGAACGTCAATAACCTTGCACTCAAGCTTTCCCTCGCCAAAAACAAATTCCGTTCCTACTTTTGCTTTTTTGCCCGGCTTGCAAAGACATTCCCACACAAGTGTTTCCTTTTGTTTCAAAAGCAAAAATTCAACTACAGCTCCGGTTTCTTTTTTAACACCGAATATTCTTGCAGGAATAACTCTTGTATCATTAAGAATCAAGCAATCGCCGGGATTTAAGTAGTTTGTTAAATCCTTAAAAATTTTGTGTTCAACCTCACCCGTTTTCTTATTTAAAACCATAAGCCTCGATGCATTTCTCGGCTCAATAGGGGTTTGAGCAATAAGCTCTTCGGGCAAATCATAATAAAAGTCTGAAGTTTTCATCATATTCTCCGTAAATTTTGATTGACATATATATATAATAAGTGTTATTATATCAAATAAGTACGGATGAGGTAAAAAACCTTAAGCGCACTTCAACCGTCAACAAGTATTATATTGCATATTATCTTGTTTTACAAGTTATTTTTTTAAGGAGATTACAGACTATGAGTAAAAAGTACAATGTCGGCATCGTCGGCGCAACAGGTATGGTAGGTCAAAGATTTGCTACTTTACTTGAAAATCACCCTTGGTTTAACGTTGTTTGCCTTGCAGCATCTTCAAGAAGTGCAGGTAAAACCTATGAAGAAGCTGTTGGTAAAAAATGGTGCATGGATACACCTATTCCTGAAAATATGAAAAACATTGTTGTAATGGACGCAACAAATGATATTGAAAAAATCACTTCACAGGTAGATTTTGTATTCTGTGCGGTTGATATGAAAAAAGATGAAATTAAAGCTCTTGAAGAGGAATATGCAAAGCACGAGTGTCCGGTAGTATCTAACAACAGTGCTAACAGATTTACACCTGACGTTCCTATGGTAGTTCCGGAACTTAATGCCGAGCATATCAACATTATTCCTGCACAAAGAAAAAGACTCGGTACAAAGCGTGGCTTTATCGCAGTAAAATCAAACTGTTCGCTTCAGTCTTATGTGCCTGCTCTTTTTCCTCTTCAGGAAAAATATCCTATTAAGAAAGTACTTGTTTGTACTTACCAGGCTATTTCAGGCGCAGGAAAAACATTTGAAACATGGCCTGAAATGATTGATAACGTTATTCCATACATCGGCGGTGAGGAAGAAAAGAGTGAAAAAGAGCCTCTTAAGCTTATGGGTAAAATTGTCGGCGACGAAATCGTTTCTGCAGACTCCCCGGCTTTCACAGCTCAGTGCATTCGTGTTCCTGTTTCAAACGGTCACCTCGGTGCAGTATTTGTAGAATTTGAGGATAAGAAGCCTACTAAGGAAGAAATGATTAATATTTGGGAAAACTTCTCAGGCAGAGCACAGGAACTTAATCTTCCGTCTGCTCCAAAGCAGTTTCTTCACTATTTTACAGAACCTGACAGACCTCAGATTCATTCAGAAAGAACGCTTGAACACGGTATGGCTGTTTCTATCGGCAGACTCAGAGAAGACACACAATACGATTATAAATTTGTTTGCCTTTCTCACAACACACTTCGTGGTGCAGCAGGCGGTGCCGTTCTTCTCGGTGAGCTTCTTGCAGCAGAAGGTTACTTTGACTAATATATTTGTAATAAATTTGTTAAGGAGATAATCATTATGAAAAATCCTATTTTTACAGGTGCAGCAGTTGCTATTATCACTCCTATGAATGAGGATGGAACTGTTAATTATGATGAATTTGCAAAGTTTATTGACTTTCAAATTGAAAACGGCACCGACGCTATTGTAGTATGCGGTACTACAGGCGAAAGTTCAACACTTAAAGTTGTTGAGCACAACGAATGCATCAGGTGGTGCGTTGAATATGTAAATCACAGAGTTCCTGTTATTGCAGGAACGGGTTCAAACAGTACCGCTTGTGCAATTGAAATCAGCCAAGAGGCTTGCAAAAACGGCGCAGACGCTCTTTTACTCGTTACACCTTACTATAACAAAACAAGTCAAAGAGGTCTTATTGCCCACTACACTGCCATTCACGACGCAACAAACCTTCCTATAATTCTTTACAATGTTCCGTCAAGAACAGGTGTTAATATTAAACCTGAAACTGCTGCCGAGCTTGCTAAGCTTCCAAGAGTAAACGGTATTAAGGAAGCTTCGGGTGACCTTGACCAAGTAGCTAAGATTCACGAACTTTGCGGTGATGAGCTTAACATTTGGAGCGGTAATGACGACCAAATTTTTGACATTCTTGAGCGTGGCGGAAAAGGCGTAATAAGCGTTCTTTCTAACATTGCACCTAAGGAAACTCACGAAATTGTTGCTTCATACTTAAACGGCGACAAGAAAACATCTAAGGAACTTATGGATAAGTACGTTAAACTTGCAAAGGCTATGTTTGTCGACGTCAATCCTATTCCTGTAAAAGAGGCTGTAAGCCTTATAGGATTTAACGCAGGTCCTTTAAGACTTCCTCTTATTGAAATGGATGAAAGTAACAAGAAATACGTTAAAGAAACAATGGAAGAATACGGCTTAGTAAAATAAGCATAAATAAGGAAGTAAAAAATGACTAATTTAATTATAACAGGCGCTAACGGTAAAATGGGCAAAGTTATTCAAAGCATTGTAGCAAATCGTAACGATTGCAACATAGTTGCCGGTGTTGACCTTAACACAGAAGATAACGGGCACTTCCCTATTTACTCTTCAATTTTTGATGTCAAGGAAAAAGCAGACGCCATTATTGACTTTTCAAATCCAGTGCTTCTTAACGATTTACTTTCCTATTCCGAAAAGACATCTACACCGCTTGTAATTGCAACAACCGGATACAGTGATGAGCAAAAAAAGCAAATCTCAGATGCTTCAAAAAAAATCCCCGTGTTCTTTACTTATAATATGAGTATGGGTGTTAATCTTCTTGCAAATCTTGCTAAAAAAGCTGTTGAGGTTCTCGGCAATGATTTTGACATTGAGATTGTAGAAAAGCATCATAATCAAAAAATTGACGCACCGAGCGGTACGGCTCTTATGCTTGCAGATGCAATGTGTGAAGAAATCGAACAGCCTATGAAATACGAATACGACCGTCATTCAAAGCGTGAAAAACGTACTAAGAATGAAATCGGTATTCATGCAGTAAGAGGCGGAACAATAGTTGGCGAGCACGAAATAATTTTTGCAGGCCGTGACGAAATAATTACTCTGTCACACTCTGCAAGAAGCAAGGAAATATTCGCAGTAGGCGCTGTAAATGCAGCTGTTTATATGAATGGCAAGGGTGCAGGCCTTTACGATATGAAAGAATTAATTGATTAACAATAAATCATTAACAAGGCAAACTTTTACGGTTTGTCTTGTTTTTTTTATATAAATATGTTTTAATATATAATAAAGTTTTGAGAAATAAATGGCGGTGAATTATATGAATATTCAACAGCTTCGTTGCATAGTTGAAATTGCAAGAGTAGGTTCAATAACAAAGGCGGCTGAAAATCTTTATATGAACCAACCAAATTTGAGCCGAACTGTAATTGAATTTGAAAAAGAATACGGCATTACTCTTTTTATACGTAATTCGCAAGGTGTCATCTTAACCGACAGCGGAAAGAAAGTTGTAGAGAAAGCCGAAGAAATCATCAAAAAAACAAATGATTTAAACCGTTTCTTATATAATAACGATAAGGAAACAATAAACGTGAAATTGGCTGTTCCCCGTTCATCATATATCAGTGTAGCATTTTGTAACACCATTGAAGCCGTCGAAAACAATAAGCTCAATATCTCTTTCAAAGAATGTAATAACACAGATGTATTAAACGACGTTATGATTAACGGCTATAATCTCGGAATTATAAGAATTCCAACAGAGCTTGAAGCAAAATATAAAAAGATGATTACGTCTAAACAAATGCAATTTCAGGAAATTTGGAATTTCAAATATAAAATTCTGTTTTCACAAAATCATCCTCTTGCAACAAAGCAAAAGCTTCAATTTAACGATTTAAAGGAATATTCAGTGTTACTTCACGATGATGAATATATCCCCTTTGTTTCAAAAGAAGAAATTAAAAGATACACTCCTTCGCACGATTCTCAAAGTAAAATTCTGATTCAAGAACGTGGAAGCCAATTTGATATTCTTTCAAATCTGCCTAATACTTATATGTGGACCACCCCCATTCCGAAAAGTCTTCTTGAAAATCATAAGCTTGTAACTAAAAAATGTATTGATAACAAGCAATCTTTTTCTGATATTCTGATTTATCCTAAAAATTACACATTAACTGACTTTGAAAAATTGTTTATTGAAAATGTTTTTGAAATTAAATATGAGCTTGAAAACGGCAATAATACGGTATAAAAATCGTATTATTGCCGTTTTTTTACAATTTATATTATTAATAAATTGTAAATATTAAATCGACAATTATATATTATTTAGTATATTTATAAGAAATTGCTATTAATATGATAAAATTTTAACAAATAAATGATACAAATTTAACAAAGGTGTTCAATACTGACATATGTCAGTTA
>ENA-OPBD01001024-OPBD01001024.1-human-gut-metagenome-genome-assembly--contig:-NODE-1024-length-15027-cov-2.715536_pt1 | contig 15027 bp, 10 predicted proteins | sample MGYA00241062_ERZ501440 | MGnify/ENA primary metagenome ERZ501440 (study PRJEB25962, sample SAMEA2042628) | human gut metagenome | biome: human gut; feature: human-associated habitat; material: faeces...
GCAGATGCGCGCACGCACATCCGCCAAAAAACAGGACTTCTGGCTGATGGGCGAAGTCATCCACGGCGACTATGCGCGCTACATCGGAGACGGCCAGCATCTGCTGCACAGTGTCACAAACTACGAGCTTCACAAAGGACTTTATTCGGGACATAACGATCATAACTACTTCGAAATTGCACATACGATCCGCCGCGAATTTGACGAAAACGGCGGCATTTACAAAGGAAAGAAACTGTACAGCTTCGTTGACAATCACGACGTAGACCGTCTGGCCAGCAAGCTGAACGTAAAAGAAAACATGATTCCAATTTATGCGCTGCTGTACTTCCTGCCGGGCATCCCGTCCATCTATTACGGATCGGAATTCGGCATCGAGGGAAGAAAAGAAGGCGGAAACGACGATCCGCTGCGTCCGGCGCTGAATCTGGAAGAACTGGAGAAAAATCCGCCGGCAGAAAAACTTCCGGCATGGATCAAAACATTATCAGACGTCAGAAAAAAACATCCTGCAGCACGAACGGGAAGATACCGCGAACTCATGCTGACCAACCGCCAGTATGCCTTTGCACGCCTGGATGAGACAGACGCTCTGATCACAGCAGTAAATAATGATGAAAACCAGAGTGCGGGAGTCTGGATTCCTGCATCTTGCGACGGAACATGGAAAAACGCGGTAACCGGAGAAGCCATTTCTCCGGAAAATGGAAAACTTTTTGTTGAAGTACCTCCGTGCGGCTGTGTTCTGATTGAAAAAGAAGCATAAAGGGGATTTTTTCTATGAAGGAAACTGCGAAAACAACGGCAAAAACAACAGCAAAAACCAGAAAAGCGCCAAAAAAACCGGCGGGCTATCAGCCAAGATTTTCTGAACTGGATCAGTACTTATTTGGACAGGCAACCCATTACGATATTTTCCGGAAAATGGGTGCGCACCTGGACAAAAAAGACGGCAAAGTAGGAGCCTGGTTCACCGTATGGGCTCCGCATGCGGCGGAAGTATCTGTCATCGGCGAATTCAACGGCTGGGATGCCCATGCCAATGTGATGCGGAAAGTCGGCGAGGACGGCGTTTATGAAGTGTTCGTTCCGGGCGTGACCGAGGGAATGATGTATAAATATTACATCCGAACACCGGACGGAAGAGAACTGTACAAAGCAGATCCATACGCATTTGCATCCGAAAAACGGCCGGGTACCGCGTCAAAAGTAGCGGAAATCGAAGGCTACCGCTGGGGTGACAGCGAATGGCTGACGAACCGCAAAAAATTTGACGTTCAGAAATCCGCGCTCTCCATCTACGAAGTGCACCCGGGCTCCTGGATGAAACATCCGTGGTCCGAATCCAACCCGGACGGATTTTACAATTACGTTCAGTTCGCACATTCGCTTGCCGATTACGTAAAAAAAATGGGCTATACCCACGTAGAGCTGATGGGAATTGCAGAGCATCCGTTTGACGGTTCCTGGGGCTATCAGGTAACGGGCTATTACGCACCGACCTCCCGCTACGGAACACCGAAAGAGTTTAAATATCTTGTTGATTATCTGCATAAAAATAAAATCGGTGTTATTCTGGACTGGGTACCGGCACACTTCCCGAAAGATGCGCACGGCCTTGCTGATTTTGATGGCCAGCCGCTGTATGAGTACGCCGACCCGAGAAAGGGCGAGCACCCGGAGTGGGGAACGAAGATCTTTGATTACGGCAAAAATGAAGTGAAAAACTTTATGCTGGCAAATGCGCTTTATTGGGTAGAAGAGTACCACGTAGACGGTCTCCGTGTCGATGCTGTTGCTTCGATGCTGTATCTCGACTACGGAAAAGAGCCGGGCCAGTGGGTGCCGAACAAGAACGGCGGAAATGAAAATCTCGAAGCCGTCGAGTTCTTCAAACACCTGAATACCCTGGTGCGCGGACGAAACAAAGGTGTTATCATGATTGCCGAGGAGTCCACAACGTGGCCGAAGGTAACGGGAAGCGTAGAGGACGGCGGCCTGCATTTCTCCTACAAATGGAACATGGGATGGATGCATGACTTCCTCGATTACATGAAGCTCGATCCATACTTCCGCAAATACAACCATAACAAGATGACCTTCGGCATGACCTATGCATTTTCCGAGAACTACATTCTGGTGCTCTCGCACGATGAGGTTGTCCACTTGAAATGCTCGATGATCAATAAAATGCCGGGCGATCTGGAGGAAAAATTCCAGAACCTGATGGTAGGCTATGCTTTCATGTTCGGGCACCCGGGCAAAAAACTTCTGTTCATGGGACAGGATTTCGGACAGCTCCGCGAGTGGAGCGAGGAACGCGAGATCGACTGGTTCCTGCTGGCAGATGAGGGGCATCAGCATCTGCAGACCTTCTTTAGTGACCTGCTGAAAATGTACCGCAAGTACCCGGCACTCTACGCGAACGACTGCGGCTACGAAGGCTTCCAGTGGATCAATGCCAACGACGGCGACCGCAGCATTTACAGCTTCGTCCGCTGGTCACCGACAGGAAAAAACAACCTGTTGTTCGTCTGCAATTTCACACCGGTCGAGCGTCCGGATTATATGTGTGGCGTACCGCGCAAAAAACAGTACCGCCTGATACTCGACAGCTCCGATATGAAATACGGCGGCCCGACCGAAAAACGCCAGGTAGCCTACCGTGCCAAAGAGGGAGAATGCGATGGCCAGCCATATCGGATTGCATATGCACTTCCGGCGTATGGTGTGGCGGTGTTCAGCTTCTAAAATAAGATAGCTACTAATTTTCATTAATATCATGACCGGCAGAGAACGAAAGAGATTTCTTAAATCTGTCGGTCATTGTGTTTTGTGTTCGAAGGAAAAGAGGTGTTGATTTGATGAAAGAAGAAAGAAAAGAGCCGATACAGATTCCGCACATCCAGACAATCAACGATCACATTTCCTATCTTACACCGACAGAACATCCACTTTCGGCAAATGTTGTGATCATCGAGGGTGATGCATTTTTCTGGGTATATGACGTGGGAAATCATCCTGCGGTTTCAGAAATTCTGCAGAAAAAGTCAGAACAGACAGGAAAAGAAATTCGGGTGATTTTATCCCATTTTCATCCCGACCATATCGGGAATCTGTCGGAGATTTCGTGCGAAGCGGTTTACCAGGGGAAAAATACGTTTCGTTATACAAAAACAGGAACTGTGATAGAAGAAGATACGTGGTTTCAGGACGGTGACGTGTGGTTACATTTATTTCCGATTCCATCGAGTCATGCCAAAGGATCGCTTGCATTGGAAGTGGATGAGACGTGGTGCTTTCTCGGGGATGCGGCATATGCGACGCAGAAAAACGGACAGACCGTTTATAATGCCGAGCGCCTGCTGGCAGAAATCCGAGTTCTGAAAAACGTGCGTGCGCCGTATTTTCTCCTGAGCCACAGCGAACCGTTTCAGCAGAACAAAGAGGATGTGCTGGAATGGATGGAAGCGATTTATGAGAAACGGAAACGAGATGAATCATATATAAAAACACCCCAGCGCGTATGACAGGGAGTCCTTCGAGGCTGAATCAGGTATGCCACTTCGGCAATTCACTTTCTTTCACTGGAACTGATTCAAGATCCATATTTGACCAATATGAGCCGATATCTGAACTTGTGAAGTATTCAAAATTGCCCGTGGAAGATTTCAGCTTTCCGTTCTTGACTCCATTGCAGATGAAAAAATGAATGAAATTATAGCTTTACAGAAATATGAAAACGAAGCACAACTTGCAAAAGAGCTGATTCGAGGCTTTTGGCTGGCTCATGGTGATTATGTTATAACCGACGAAGAGGCCGCGGAGAATCTTGCTGCCTGGACAGACAAAGGGCATGTGTTTTATTTTATCTTAAAAGAAGAGATCCCCATTGGATTTGTGCATCTCGGAAGCCGCGGGGCGGAAGTTGACTGGATCGAAGATCTTTTCGTACTTCCGGAATACCAGGGAAACGGATACGGAAGTCATGCGATTGCGCTGGTCGAAGCCGAGATAAAAAAGTATTCTGAATCTGTCTATCTTGAGGTAGCTGCGCGAAATTTTGGAGCGATGAAACTCTATCATAGATTGGGATATCATTGCCTGAACACTGTGACGTTACGCAAAGATTTTCAACCGGAGAATTTTGAAGTGATTCGCAGCGAAGAGCTTTTGGGGTATCCGTTGGAAGTTAAGAAGTATATTAAGTAGAATCTCACGCCGATTTGCGCAGCAAATCCAGACCTCTCCACCGCCCGCCTCAATGTCAGCCCGGAAGTGCGTCTGTGTCGTCTGGGACTGTGCCCCAGGGCACAGTCCCAGGCGGCGCAGGTGCACTTCCGGGTGTCCGTTTTTTAAACAACCGCAACCCCCGCCATCCCCAGTACCGCCGCAATCGCAAACAGCACCAGCAGATGCACCGGATAAAACGCATAAAACGGATACTTCAGATTCAATCCTCGTTTTCCGTTATAAAAATGCACAGGGATCATCGCCAGAAAACAAGTGATTTCATTCAGGCTCAGCAGCGTAAGTACGGCGCAGCCAATTCCAATACAATACATCTTATTGTTACGCAGGTTATACATCAGAACAATCGTCAGAATTCCCATCGCACTGTAATCGGTTTTCAGCAGTGTAGCAACAGTGCATGCCGCTACGATCACCAGCAGTTTTCCAATGGAAACTTTCCAGTTGGCTCCCCGCCAGTTTGTACCGTCCTGATGCGTTTTTTCATCAATCTTCTGCAGGAAAATCATCATCACAAGGCCGATAAACAGAGTGAAAAATACATTCTGATAATTCAGATAAAACGGTTTTCCCGCAAATGCAAGGTCAAATGGAACTTCTGAAACCAGTGCGAAAATACCAAGATTCAGAGCATACTTTTTCACATCATGTGTATGTAGAAATCCCTCAATTAACAGAAAACAGAAAATTGGAAAACTGATTCGTCCGATGGCACGCATAATCATGTCCGCGTAATAAATCACAGCTGTGTTTCCTGTGGAGAGAAATGATGCGCCTCCGTCCGAAGCGTTCACCGCATCCAGAAGACCACGGGAAATCAGGATTCGGTCGAAAAGTACAGCTGCAGTGTGGTCGATCAGCATACAGACCATCGCAATGATTTTCAAGGTACTGCCGGGAATTTTACCGGCGCTTTTTACGGGTTTCGCAGTAGTAGCTGCCATATAAAACATCCTTTCTGGAACGCAAACGAAAGGCAGACTGTGCAAGCCGTCTGCGGATCAGGTTCCTGTAACGACAAACAGCAGAAAATCCTGCTGTTTTGCCAGAGTTGTAATACTATGATTATACGTTCTGAGGAGGTTAATGTCAAAGAAAAAACAGTTCTGAAATAACGCAGAGTATGGCAGAATCTGCCAGTCGGGTAAATGAAAATAGAAAGCGTCTCCGGGCTCATCCCAAAACGAACGGGGCAGCGTACCAATTCGTAAACCAGAATTGGTACGCTGCCCCGTATTTTAAAATACATCCAGGTCTTTTCCGTTCACGACATATCCGTCATACCCTGCATCCCGGATTTCATCCAGGATCGCAGCATCGCGCCATGCCATCTCGGCGGCAAGGTTTTTGTGGTTATCCTGTACATTCATATGGTAAATCCGGTGATACGTAACGAGCAGCTTCGGATTTGCCTTTTTTGCAACACCGGCAAGATCCGTGCTTAACGTATGCACTTCCCGGTGGTATTTCTGCCATTTTGGTTCGCGGCAGGAAATTCCGGCGGCGTATTCCACTTCGTGCAGCAGGATATCACAGCCTTTCGCTTTTTCTGCCACGAGATCCAGCGGAGCGGTATCGCCAGTGATGACGATCGTGCGGTCCGGTGTGGTGAATTTATAGCCGTAGCATTCCAGTGTTCCGTGGCTGACCGGAAAAGCCTCCACCGTAACCAGGTCATCCCGGTAGACAATGCCGGATTCAATTTCTGTTACCTCAACGCGGTAGCCGGATTCGTTTGCTTTTTCGAAACCGTGAATTCGGAAATCAATGTCGGTTTCATAGGCCTGTAAGATATGATCGGTCATGTGCTGTAAGCCCTTTGGCCCGAAAACTTTCAATGGAACCGGGCGCTCCAGCACCCACGGAGTAAAAATCAGATCCGGGTATCCTGCGGTATGGTCTGTGTGAAGGTGCGTACAGAAGGCAACGGTCAGAAGATCCGGCCGCAGGGCATCCACGCCGTTAAAATAGGCGGCTGAGGCCTGGCGGACAACGCCAGGGCCAAAATCTACCAGATAAGCACGGTCACCGACCACGACAGCGGAGGAAGGTCCGTTGGCATTCGGACACGCATTTGGTGTGCCGGTTCCGAGAAGAACAAGTTTTGTCTGCATTCTTTCTCTTTTCCTTTTCTTTTTTTGTTTCTGTTTATGATTTTCTGTTACGATTTCTGCTTTTGCCTTATTTCTCTTCTTTTGATTCATTGTTTTGGGTTTCCGGAAGATGCTTAATGGAAATTCCGGTAAATCCATAGAAAATACTGAAAACCGGGGTCAGGTAAAGCAGGAATAAGTACGGGAAAAATGCCGACCATGCAACACCAAGTGTGCCGGCCATGTATACGCCGTAGCCATGCCATGGAATCATAGGACCAGCCATAGTTCCGGAGTCTTCGAGGCAGCGGGAAAGAATTTCCGGTGCAACCTTGCGCTCTTGAAAGACAGGTGCCATCAGACGGCCGGTCAGAACGTGTGCCATCGGCTGGGAGCAGCTGATGAGGCTGGTCACGTAACCGACAATCATCGTTGCCAGGATCATACTTCCATCGCTGTTGATTCTCTTTACAATCGCCTGAAGAATGTGATCCAGTACACCGAGTTTTTCCAGCATGCCGCCCATGCCGACAGCAAAGCAGATAATGGCTACGTACTGGAGCATGCTTCCCATGCCGCCGCGGTTTAAGATGGATTGTAATACCGGTTCTTCGATTGCGGTTGTGTAACCGTTGTAAGCTGTGCGGATGATGTCCTGCAGAGTATCGTGCTGCACAAAATAGGAAACAAATCCGGCAGCGAAGCTGGAAAGACCAAGTGCAGAGATCGCATTTACTTTGCAGAGGAGCAATACAATAATCAGGATGGCAGGGATCATGGTAATCCATCCGAGCTGGAATTCACCGTTTAAAGCATCGATGTAAACGGTAATGCTTCCCTCGGTATAGCTTCCGCTGGTCTGCTGGAAACCGAGAATAGTAAAAAGAATTAAGGTAATCACATACGTTGGAAGGGTGGTCCAGAGCATCGAGCGGATATGATCGCCAAGTTTTGCATCTGCAACGGCCGGAGCAAGGTTTGTGGTATCGGAAAGAGGACTTAATTTGTCACCGAACATGGCACCGCAGATGACAGCACCGGCTACCATGCCAGGATGGATACCCATGGCGTTTCCGATCGCCATCATGGCAACACCTGCGCTTCCGACGGAACCATAGGAAGTACCGGTTACAATACTCAAAATGGAGCAGAACAGCAGCGTCAGAGGCAGCAGCCAGGACGGGTTAATCATTTTTAAGCCCCAGGAAATGATGGTGGCAATGGTGCCACTCTGCAGCCAGGTGCCGATCATGACACCGATGGCCATCAGAAGGCAGAGCGTCGGGACGACCATACGGATGGCATCGTATGCGCCGGCAACAATGTTGGCGTAAGAAATACCGAAAATCTTACAAAACAGATAGATAAAAATCCAGCTTGCAAACAGGCCGATCATAGGACCGCCGGTTTTCAGGCGGATACAGACTGCGACGGATACGATGATCAGCAGCAGCAAAAGCAGTGACTGTGGCAGATTGAGTTTTTTTTCTTTCGTTCCGCTCATAAAAAAATCCCCCATTCATAGGTAAAATGATTTGCCCATTCAACGCGTTAAAGTAGAAAAGACATGTAATATATTATAATGGTGAAATGCAGAAAAAGCAAGGGAAATTCTCTTGATTTTTTGTTCTATGGTTGCTATAATAAGCGTGAGTGTGGGGCGGAGGATAAACTTCGGCCCTTTTGCAGCTAACTATAAACGGAATCAACAAGATAAAGAGGTTAAATCAATGACAAGAATAGACATTATTTCAGGTTTCCTGGGCGCAGGAAAAACAACCCTGATCAAAAAACTCCTCGGAGACGCACTGAAAGGCCAGCAGGTTGTCCTGATCGAGAACGAATTCGGTGAAATCGGAATCGACGGAGGCTTCTTAAAAGATGCCGGTATCGAAATCCGTGAAATGAACTCCGGCTGCATCTGCTGCTCTCTTGTGGGAGACTTCGGCGCAGCATTAAAAGACGTTATCACCAAATATCACCCGGACCGCATCATCATCGAGCCGTCCGGCGTAGGTAAACTCTCCGACGTCATCAAAGCGGTAGACGGCGTAGAAAAAGAAGCAGGCGTAGCCCTGAATTCCGCAACAACCGTAGTCGACGTTATGAAATGCAAAATGTATCTCAGAAACTTCGGCGAATTCTTCGAGAATCAGGTAAAGAGCGCAGGAACCATCATCCTGAGCCGTACCGATAAAGCCGATACGGAAAAAGTAGAGGCAGCTGTAAAAATGCTCCGCGAACTGAATCCGGAAGCACACATTATTACCACACCGGTTGAAGTACTGGGTGGTAAGAAAGTACTCGATACGATGGAAGGTGCCATCATCAACCTTGCGCAGGTAGAAGAGGAAGAGCATCATCACCATCATCATGACCACGACGAGTGCTGCTGCGGCCATGACCACGATGAGGAGCATGAGCACCATCATCACGATCATGATGAGGACGAACATGAACATCATCATCACGACCATGACGGCGAGTGCTGCTGCGGCCACGATCACGACGAGGAGCATGAGCATCATCACCACGACCATGATGACGAGTGCTGCTGCGGCCATGATCACGACCATGAGCATCATCATCACCACGATGACGAGTGCGGATGCGGTCATGATCATCATCACCATCATCACGCAGACGAAGTTTTCACAAGCTGGGGTCAGGAGACTGTGAAGACCTTCACCAAAGAGCAGATCGAAGGCATCTTAAAGAAACTTTCCGAGGATACCGCTTATGGTATGGTTCTTCGGGCCAAAGGTATGGTAGCAGGCGCCGACGGACAGTGGATCTATTTCGATATGGTTCCGGAAGAGTACGAAGTACGTGACGGAGCACCGGAATTCACCGGAAGAATCTGTGTCATCGGTTCCAAATTAGCAGAAGATAAGCTGGCAGAGCTGTTCGGATTGTAAAAATACAAAGTAGCTGCGAAAATTACGGTCCGCAGGGTACCTGTGAACTGTAGTGAAGCTGCCGCATCAGAAACAAAATCCGATGTGGCAGCTTTTTTCTTGATTTAGAGACAAAGCAAAAGGCACGTCCGGAATCTCAGCCGCAAAAGCAAGTGCAGAAAGATTCCGGGAGTACGTCAAAGACAACGGAGGTACAAAATGTACGAAGAAGACGAAGTAGAAATTCCGATTTATCTCATAACAGGATTTCTGGAGAGTGGAAAAACCTCTTTTATCAATTTCACCGTAGCACAGGACTATTTCCAGATCGACGGACCGACCCTTCTGATCACAACCGAAGAAGGTGAAGTAGAGTACGACGAAAAAGAACTGCTCAAACACAACACCGTCCTGGAAATCGTAGAAGGACCAGAGCAGTTTACCCTGGATTACCTGAAAAAACTGAACCGCAAATACCGCCCGGAGCGAATCATTCTCGAATACAACCCGCTCTGGAGCGTAAAAAAACTCGAAGAAATGGAACTGCCGCGCGGTTGGGGCATCGTACAGGAGATCGTGACCGTCGACGCAAGCTGCTTCCAGATCTATATGCAGAACATGAAATCCGTCTTCATGGAGATGGCAAAAAATGCCGATATGGTCATGTTCAACCGCTGCCGTCCGGAAGATCCGCTTCCATCCTTCCGCCGCAGCATCAAAGTAGTCAACCAGGCATGCGACGTTCTGTTTGAGAACGAAGAAGGCGAAATTGACAACATTTTTGAGGATCAGATGCCGTTCGATACCGATGCCGATGTGATCGAAATCGACGATGCCGATTACGGAATCTGGTATGTCGACATGGGCGACAACCCGGAGCGTTACGAGGGCAAAACCGTTCATTTCCGCGGTATGGTATTAAAGAGCAAAGATGTCGGAGCCGATTTCTTTGTTCCGGGTCGTATGGCAATGACCTGCTGTGCAGATGATACTTCTTTTATCGGCTATGTCTGCAAATGCGCAAGCGCCAAATCTCTCGTAATGGGTTCCTGGGTTGACGTGACTGCAACGGTAAAATGGGGCTATATGAAGGTTTACGATGGCGAAGGCCCGGTTCTGTATGCAAAAGAAATCAAACCGGCCAAGAAACCGGAGAGCGAGCTGGTATATTTTAACTAAACATTGCCGAAGCATTTCAGCGAATAAAAGAGCAGGAAAAAGGCTGCTCTTTTGTTCGTGTTCTTTCTTTATGACAGATGGAAAAACAATATATCATTTTTCGGTGCGGCGAAGCAGCTATTCGGTTATGCGCAAGTAGCGAAGTGGATGGAGAATATCCGTTTTGACCGTGACGTGAACAAAAACTGCGCCGGAAAATGGTCTGATGACAGGAGAATTTATGTATATTATAGTAGGTCTGGGAAATCCAACGCGCCAGTACGAAGGGACGAAGCACAATGTCGGATTTGATACCATCGATTATCTGATCGATGAATATCAGATCCCTTCCTCCGGTACAGGCCACAAGGCTCTGTTCGGAAAAGGCATGATCGCAGGTCAGAAGGTTATCGTTGCAAAGCCGATGACATATATGAACCTGAGCGGTGAGTCCGTGCGGGAGCTGGTGAACTATTACAAAGTGGATCCGGAGAGCGAGCTGATCGTGGTTTACGATGATATCAGCCTGGCGCCGGGACAGATCCGTATCCGCAAAAAAGGAAGCGCGGGCGGCCACAATGGCATCAAAAACATCATCGCTAATCTTGGCACCGACCATTTTATGCGTGTGAAGGTCGGCGTCGGTGAGAAACCGAAAAACTGGGATCTGGCGGACTACGTGTTAAGTCCGTTTACGAAAGACGAACGTCCCCTTGTAAATCTGGCGATCGAGCATGCGGCAAAAGCAATCGAGCAGATGCTGAACGGGGATGTGGACGCAGCCATGAACGAGTATAACCGCAAATCTGCAAACCCGGCAGAGTAAGGAAAATGAAAGCGTTATTAGAACCGATCAAAGAAATTGCCCGTTTTGACGAGCTGTTCCGTGATCTGAAAAAAGGAACCGCAGGTGTGACGGTGATCTCGGGCTGTCTGGAAAGCCAGAAAGCCCACATGATCGCAGGTCTCTCCGAGGATGCCCCGGTGCGGCTTCTGATCGCGGAAAATGAATTAAAAGCAAAAGAATTATATGAGGATTACCGGCTGTACGATGCGGAGACGCTGTATTATCCGGCGAAGGACCTGATTTTCTATCAGGCAGACATTCACGGAAATCTGCTGATCCGGCAGCGGCTTCAGGTGATCCAGGCACTTCTTGAGCGGAAGGAAGTTACCATCATCACCAGTGTAGGGGGATGTATGGACTTTCTTCTGCCTCTTGGCGTGTTCGAAAAACATTGCATCCATCTGCGCAATGACAGCGAATTCGATCTGGATAAAATAAGAAAAGAGCTGGTGCGGCTCGGCTATGAGAGTACCTTTCAGGTGGAGTCGACCGGCCAGTTTTCCGTCCGCGGCGGCATTCTCGATATTTATCCGCTGACGGAACAGAACCCGATCCGGATTGAGCTCTGGGGCGATGAGATAGATTCCATCCGAAGCTTCGATGCGGAGAGCCAGCGGTCGATTGAAAACCTCGAGGAAATCACAATCTATCCGGCATCGGAGCTGATTTTAACAGAGAATACGATTGCGCGCGGTGTGAAAGCGATTAAAAAAGAGGCAAAAGCGCAGAGCACAAAGTTCCGCGACAAGATGATGACGGAGGAAGCGGCGCGTATCCGCCATGCGGCAGAGGAAATCTGCGATCAGATCGGCGAGGGCGAAATTCTGCAGGGAGCGGAGCAGTATCTTCATTATTTTTATCCGGAGACCGTCTCGTTTCTTGAGTATCTGCCGGAGAACAGCCGCATTTTCCTAGATGAGCCGAACCGCATCATCGAGTGTGCCGATGCGCTGGAAGCAGAATTTCAGGAGAGCGTGAGCCACCGTCTCGAAAAGGGATACCTCCTGCCGGGACAGGCGAAGCTGATGTGCAGTACGGCGGAGCTTGTGGCAAAACTGAACCGCTGCGGCTGTGTTGCCGTGTCGCTGATGGAGCCGCAGAAGGGCGAGTGGAATATCCGTGACGAGTTCAGTGTGACGGTGAAATCGGTTAATTCGTATAACAATCAGTTCCCGCTTCTGGTAAAAGATCTGAAATCCTGGAAAAAAGCGGGTTACCGTATTGTACTGGCGAGTCCGTCGCGGACGAGGGCGCAGCATCTGGCGGAGGACCTGCAGAATGAGGAGATTCCGGCCTTCTACAGCGAGAATGAGAAGCGTGTTCTGAAACCGGGCGAGGTCATGCTGATCCACGGCGCGGCCCGCAGAGGCTTTGAATATCCGATGCAGAAATTTGTGCTGATTACAGAGACGGATATTTTTGGAAAAGAGAAGAAGAAAAACCGGAAGAAATCGGAGTATTCCGGTCAGAAAATCCAGAATTTTGCGGATCTTTCGATCGGTGACTATGTCGTGCACGAGAGCCACGGTCTTGGTATTTACCGCGGCATCGAGAAAATTGAGATGGACCGCGTAACGCGTGATTATATGAAAATCGAGTATGCGGGCGGATCGAACCTCTATGTGCTGGCCACCCAGCTCGATACGCTGCAGAAGTATGCGTCCGGCGAAGCTGCAAAGGTGCCGAAGCTGAATAAAATCGGCGGTCAGGAATGGAATAAGACGAAAACACGGGTTCGCCATGCGGTAAAAAATATCGCACAGGATCTCGTGAAGCTGTATGCCGAGCGGCAGGCGTCATCCGGCTATCAGTTCGGAAAGGATACGATCTGGCAGAAGGAATTTGAGGAACTGTTTCCGTTTGAGGAGACGGACGATCAGCTTGCGGCGATCGAGGCGACAAAGGCGGACATGGAGAGCAAAAAGATCATGGACCGCCTGATCTGCGGCGATGTCGGATACGGCAAAACCGAGGTTGCAATCCGTGCAGCGTTCAAGGCAGTACAGGAGAGCAAACAGGTCGTCTACCTCGTTCCGACCACTATTCTGGCACAGCAGCATTACAATACGTTCGTTGAGCGCATGAAGGACTTTCCGGTGCGCGTTGATCTTCTGTGCCGGTTCCGCACGCCGGCAGAGCAGAAAAAAACGCTGGAGGATCTGAAAAAAGGAACTGTGGATATACTGATCGGTACACACCGTGTGTTATCCAAGGATGTGGTATTCAAGGATCTGGGACTGCTGATTGTGGATGAGGAGCAGCGTTTTGGAGTAACTCACAAAGAGAAGATCAAGCAGATGAAAAACAATATCGACGTGCTGACGCTGACAGCTACGCCGATTCCGCGTACTCTGCATATGAGCCTGATCGGTATCCGGGATATGAGTGTGCTGGAGGAGGCACCGAATGAACGGCAGGAGATCCAGACTTATGTGATGGAGTATGATGAGGAGACTGTCAGGGAAGCTATCGGAAGAGAACTGCGAAGAGGCGGCCAGGTTTATTATGTTTATAACCGCGTGAATGATATTGCAGATGTGGCAGCACGTCTCTCCGAACTTATTCCAGATGCGAGAGTTGATTTTGCACATGGACAGATGAGTGAGAGAGAACTTGAGGCCGTCATGTATTCATTTATCAATGGGGAGATCGATGTGCTGGTTTCTACAACGATCATAGAGACAGGACTTGATATTTCGAATGTAAACACGATGATCATCCATGATTCGGATCGTTATGGACTTTCGCAGCTTTATCAGCTTCGGGGAAGAATCGGACGTTCCAATCGTACTGCGTATGCGTTCTTAATGTACCGCAGAAATACAATGCTTAAAGAGACGGCAGAAAAACGACTGTCAGCGATTCGAGAATACACAGATCTTGGAAGTGGATTCAAGATCGCCATGAGGGATCTTGAACTGCGTGGAGCAGGAAATCTTCTTGGCGCAGAGCAGCATGGTCATATGAATGCGGTTGGATATGATCTTTACTGCAAGATGCTCAGTGAGGCTGTTAAGGAGGCCAAAGGAATACAGACAATGGATGATTTTGAGACGACCATTGATCTGAATATTGATGCGTTTATCCCGGATTCTTATATCAGCAATGAGTTCCAGAAACTGGATATCTACAAGCGTATTGCAGGTATCGAAAGTCAGCAGGAATACGATGATATGCTGGAAGAACTGATCGACCGCTTTGGTGAGCCTGGAAAAGCAGTTCTGAACCTTCTTGCCATTGCAAGACTGAAAGCACTTGCACACCAGGGTTATGTGACAGAGATCAAGCAGCTTGGAAAAGATGTGCGGATCACGCTTTATGAAAAAGCAAAGCTTGATCCTGTGGGAATCCCGGCAATCATGGCTCAGTACAGAAGAGGGCTGCAGTTTAAGGCAGACCAGGAGCCAAAGTTTATCCTGACTCCACAGGGACGACTGATCGAAGAATTGATGAAATTTGCAGGAGAGCTTGCGAAACTGGCAGAGCCACTGGAATAAAGAGTCATTAGAAATTCCTTGCTCTTGTGGGTGAAAACGTTTATAATCAGATATTATGGAATGAATGCCGGACACAGGTTTTTATGGACGGGATAGATGGAGGAAGAAATGAAGAATTTAGCAAAAAAAGCGGCAGTTACTGCTCTTGTCTGTGTTACAGCAGCAGGCATGATGACTGGCTGCGGAAATAAAAAACTTGATGGCACCAAAACAGCAGTGACTGTCAATAAACAGGAGATCCCTCTTGGAGTGGTAAGCCTTGCGGCACGTATGCAGCAGGCGCA
>ENA-OPBD01001028-OPBD01001028.1-human-gut-metagenome-genome-assembly--contig:-NODE-1028-length-14982-cov-2.525491_pt1 | contig 14982 bp, 10 predicted proteins | sample MGYA00241062_ERZ501440 | MGnify/ENA primary metagenome ERZ501440 (study PRJEB25962, sample SAMEA2042628) | human gut metagenome | biome: human gut; feature: human-associated habitat; material: faeces...
AAAAGGATTACCGCAAACACGATCTTCAGCACCAGATCGGCAGCCGAAGAGGCCTTGTCGATCCAGTATTCATAGACGCGTTCCGCCGCTGTCAGATTCACCATGTGTTATCTCTCCTCTGTCTCGAATTTTCTCTGCAGCTCCTCGCCGAGTTCACTCATGCCTGTGCTTTTTTTCGTTTTTGTCTCTGGTTTTGCCTCTGATTTTGCTTCCGACTTGGTTTCCGGCTTTGTAGCCGGCTTCTTTTCCGGATCGGCGGCGCGGTATTTTTCCACGGCTTTTGCTGCCTCTGCCGCTGCGGATTTTCCGGCTTTCACCAGCTTGTCCACCGTCTGCTCTACCGTTTTCACCGGTTTGCTGTCGATCGCCTGCTTTACGGCTTTCTCCACCTTCTCTGTCGCAGTCGTAGTTCCCTGCTTTTTCTCTGCGGTTTTCACCGTTTTTTCCGATACCTTTTTCTCTGCTTTTTTCTCTGCTTTTTGAGCAGTCTTTGTTGTTTTCTTTGCTTTTACTGCTTTTACTGCTTTTACTGCTTCTTCCGTTTTTCCAGCCGGTTTTCCCTTCTTTCCGGTTTTCTTCTCTGCTGCCGCTTTCGCTGCAGTTTTTGCCTTTGCGCTCTTATTGCTTGCAGCGCCCGTCTCCGGCTTCGTATAAGAAAATACCTGAACAGAAAGCGGTGCGAGTTTTACGGTAATCGAGTTTTTCCGCTCGTCGCACTCTGTTTTTTTCGACATTTTCACGCGTGGATTTCCGACGCCTGTTCCGCCATAGCTTTCCGCATCGCTGTTGAACATCTCTTTGTACTTTCCTGGATACGGCACACCAATGCGGAAATCATCGTACTCGACATTCGAGAAGTTGCATATGACAAGCAGCGTATCTTCTTTCTTCCTTGTTCTGCGAAGGAAGATCAGAAGATTCTTTTCCCACTCCATGCCATTGATCCACTCAAAGCCCTCCGGCTTTTCGTCAAGCTGATACAATGCCGGATTTGCTTTGTAGAATGCATGAAGTGCCGCCATATAGTTCTTTAACTGCAGATGTTTCTTGTCCTCAAGAAGCTCCCAGGACAGGGACTGTTTCTCATTCCACTCTTTTTCCTGTCCAAATTCCTGTCCCATAAACAGAAGCTTCTTTCCGGGATGCACCATCTGATAAGCGTACGCCAGACGAAGATTTGCCATTTTCTGCTCCGGTGTACCCGGCATTTTGGTATACATAGACCCTTTCAGGTGAACCACTTCATCGTGCGACAGACTCAGCATGAATTTCTCCGCTTTAATGTTCTGTAATACATTTATTTCTTCTTTTAATATGCCTGCATTGTACAAGTTATGTCCGCATTTCTGCATAGCATATAATGCATCTCCAAGAAAGCACCACTCTTCGTTTACTTCCAACGCAACACAGCCCTTTGCATGGCTTGAAGGCAGTGGAAATATGTGAAGTGACACATCTCCGTCCTGAATATATATGTCATCTTCTACGACTGTTCCCATGTCAGTGTGCCTATGGGTATACTTTCCCTGATACACCTCATCAACGCCCATACCCGGAAGATTACCGATATGATCCTCGTGAAAATGTGACAAGATAGCATTAACTTTTCTTCCATTGCTATATGTGTCTATTATCGCAGGAATGTCTGGATGATTACCAACATCATACAACCATAATGCATCCTTTCCCTGAATCATCACGACATTAGCTGACAATGGGTTCTCTGTAGGTGATATATACGATATCAAATTATTAATTGCAACGACTCTACATTCATCCATTCTTTACTCCAAAAACTCTACATGCCCGTCCTCAAGATGGTACACAGCCCCGATAACCTCAAGCCCTTTTTCTTCCAGAAGCTTCATATCCGTGTTCTCCTCTATCACCTTAACACTATGCTTTACATTAAGACATGTTGCAATATACTCGTCTTTCTCTTCCTTAATAGCTTCCCTGATATCGTCAGTTATATACTTGATATGTCCGTCAGGGTCATGCTTTATTGCCGCCTCAACTGCACCGCAATGGTTATGTCCAAGTACAACCACCAGCTTACAGTCAAGATGGTCTGCTGCATATTCAATACTTCCAAGCTGATGCGAATCCACTACATTTCCTGCCACGCGGATAACAAAAAGTTCCCCTATTCCCGCTGAGAATATTGCTTCCGGTACCTGTCTGGAATCCGAACAGCACAGAACAATCGCATATGGATGCTGACCATTCTTTAATGTATCCACGCGCCTTTCCAGCGAAACATCTCCTGGATTGCTTGTAGCATTAATAAATCTTTTATTACCCTCTATTAATCTTGACTTTGCTTCATGTGCTGGTATTGACATATTATCCCGCCTTTCACAACTTACTTTCCTACAGTTTAACAGAATTTTACCCATATTAAAACCCCGTCTGCAATATACCACATATGATATATAACAGGCGGGGCTGATTATTTTATTCTAAATCATATCAAGTTTTGTGTTACTTAAATGCTTTTAGAGAATTTTTTGATTTTGCGACAGTCATTCCAATCGCTAATCCGGATACTGCCATTAACATAATAAGAATTCTCATATCAGATGAATCTCCTGTTGGCACTACATCAACTGAACTATCTGGAACATCTTCTCTGTCATCTGTATCTTTATTAATATCATCATTGCCATTATTAATGTCATTATCTGGTACATCAATAACTTCTCCTGTTACACCCTTGTAATCTACGCTTACAGAATGAATAGTAACTCTGTTACCAGACTTTCCTGCACCAGATGTACCTGTATGCTGGAATCCTATTCCACTGTAACTGTTTACTTCATTCTCAAATACATGGCTTAAATGTACCTCATGAGGCATGATATTGCTTGCTGAGTCCTGAGATGATGTTGTTGTAACATCTGCTGTAAATGTATTGCCAGTCACATCAAGCTTAATTGTGCATCCTGGAAGAAATGCTGTTGATATGACTGAATCTTCAAGCGGAATTGCAACTCCATTCTTATATTCCATCAATGTAAATGTACATGACTTAGCTGCAAAGCTACTAAGGGCCGGATCACTTATAGATGGTACTCTGGCAATTCTTAAGCCATAACCAGTCATTGTTTTTGCATCATATTTGAAATAGATATCTATGAACTGTTTAGCACTACCGAAGCCCTGTGCCCCTGTTTTATGAGGAGAAAGAGTCAATGTCATTGACATATCTTTTCTTGCAGTATCATCAACATATACAAGTCTTGCACCCTGTGTAGTTGTCTGAAGTCCCGTAGTTCCTGATGCTCCTGATGCTCCCTGTGCATATGTATATGGACGCTCACCTGAAACAGGCTTATATGCTTTGTCACTCCACTCTCCACCTTCTCTGTATTCAGCAGGCAGATAGAATCCTCCATACCAATTACCAGCTTCAAGTGTGTTTTTCCATTCATAATTATTCTCTTCTGTATCATTCTCAGCTTCAATATATGCAAAATGCTCAAGATCAACATTATATGACTGTTTCTGTTCATCTGCTACATATGCTGACTTGATAAGTTCAGAAGCTGCAGTAAATACTGAACTGCCTTCTACTGAATTCAAACGCTTTGGTATAACTTCACAGATAATATAATGATTAACATCATCTAAGCGGAGTACATATGAAGAGTATGGCTTAGCATCACTATCTACATATGTTGTCTGTGCAACGAGGACTTTATCTGTTCCTTCCTTGTCTGTAGCACGATACCAGTTAATTATACTTTCGTCTGCTGCTTCACTATTATCTGTAAATGCATACGTTACATTAATCATTCCATTCTCAGGTGCTGATAAAACAGGTTTTTCTGATAATACAGGTGCCTCAAATATCTTAGGAGTAACTGTAAAATGTAATACTTTCTTCATTCCGTTGGCTGCTGTTGCAACAAGACAGCCTTTCTTATTGTCTAATGTTGAGTTGTCACCCTTTACTATTACAGTACCATCAGCCTGTGGTTCAATAACAAGCGTATCGTCTTCAGTACTCCATGTTACAGTCTTGTCATTGTCACCAAGAACAACAGGCGTAACCTGAAGTGAATCAGAAACATTTCCCTGAAGTACCGGAACAACATCCTTAGCAATTCCTGGATAGTCAAACTGGATATTCCATGTACCGGTTGGCATATAATCCTTCTGATTTAACGGATCCCATTCATCATAACCCGCACCATTTAAGAGATTATATATATTATATTCCCCATTATACTTAAATGCTTTCATCTGCTCTTCATCAGGAGTTACTGATAAATCCGGATAATCAGGACTGATTGTCAATGGCTGTCCATTAAGAGTATTATTAGAAACAATCTGTCTTATATCATCAGAAAAATTACTCTGTTTCCATTCCATACCAGTCATGTCGCCCTTAAAATCACAGTCAATAAAAGCAAACGGTTTTGTATTCTTACATAATGTAATTGTTTTATTATCTGATAACTGTGTTGTAAATTCACAGCCTAAGAATGCCTGCATATAGAATGATGCTCCACCACAAGGAGTATTAGAAAACAGGCTAAACGTACAATTTTCAAATATCGTTATATAACCGGTTCCAAGCGAATCATCTGTACACTCAAGATGACAATCTTTTATAAGAGAACGCTTAGGTCTGTCATCTCTTGAGAAAAGATTAAGTCTTGATATAATGTTACAATTTTCAAAGAACCATTCATCCATATCTGTAATGCCAGGAACTTTAGTAACAGCCTGTGCCTGTGTAACAGCTTCCTGTCTCTTAGTATGATTCTTAGTAGTATCTCTTTCATACACTAGATCTACATTACAATAATTTCCGATTGTAAGGTCTTTTGCATGAAATCCGTCGCCTACACCAATTGTGTTAAAGTTACCATTAGCTCCTGCATTCTGTCCTCTGTCTGATGCAATTACTACATCATCACGATTACCAGTCATTCCTACAAGTGTTATATAAGCCTGTGGAATTATAAGACCTATAAGATCATTCTTATCACGATCTTCTGTCTTAGTATAATCGTCAGTCCAATATACATCCGGCTCAAGATAAATAATTGTTGGATTATTCTTTGTGCCAGGAATTGCATTAGCTACTGCTTCCTGAAGTGTCTTATATGAATATCCGCTTGAAGAAGCTAAATTCTGATTTACATATAATGCATGCTCTGAAAGAGTAACTGATTCACCATTATAGTAAATCGTCTGTGTATCATCGGCTTTCGTAAATGTAAGAGAGCCAATACGAGAACTAGTGAAGATGAGTGCAAAAGCCATCAAAAATGCGATAAAGGCCGATGCATGTTTCTTGTGTCTTAGCATATTCTATTCCTCCGTTCATTGTGATTATGAACCCATTATATCCAGATTGTACTAATATAAATACAAAAAATCAGTTCAAAAATCATAATAAAACGAAAAAACAGCATTTTCACATTATTTCTCTAAAAGCCACGCTATCTCTTCCTTATAAGGAGGCTCTTTCTTATCAGTTCCTTCAACTGCTACCCATGGGGTCTCAAGAATCTTAGGGACATCTAAGAATCTTTCATCATGGACAAGTCTGTGAAGAGTCTCATATCCTATATTTCCTTTATCAATGTTGGCATGTCTGTCCTTATGCGCTCCAAGCGGATTCATGCTGTCATTGATATGAAACACTGCTATCTGGTCAAGACCAATCACCCTGTCAAATTCTGCAAATACTTCATCATAATGATTAACTAAATCATAACCAGCATCATTAACATGGCATGTATCAAAACACACTCTCAATCTGTCCTTCTTGTCAACGCCATCATAGATTGCCTTAAGCTCTTCAAATGTCCTGCCTATCTCGCTTCCCTTGCCAGCCATTGTCTCAAGTGCAATATATACATCATCATTGTTCTGGTTAAGCACTGTATTAAGTCCTTTGATAATCTGTGCGGTTCCGGCTTCAACTCCGGCATTAACATGGCTTCCTGGATGAAGCACCATTATATGGCTTCCCATGGCAGCAGTCCTTATAATTTCTTTTTCAAGAAATTCAACAGCAAGCTCATAAGTCTCTGGCTTAATTGTATTTGCAAGATTGATTATATAAGGTGCATGTACAATAATCTCCTCAATTCCATGTTCCTTAGCATACTTCCAGCCAGCTTCTATATTAAGCTCACTTATTTCTTTTCTTCTTGTATTCTGTGGCGCACCTGTGTATAACATAAATACATTAGCCCCATAAGAAACTGCTTCCTTCGCAGATGCAAGAAACATTTCCTTACCTGCCATTCCCACATGACTTCCAAGCTTTATATTTGACATATATGATTCCTCCAATATTTAACTTTCTTTATTAATTAATGCTCTGCCCCATTAACTATAATGGGGGTGTTAACATCACTACAATTTACTGTGTATACAAAACATTTATCTTAATCAACCACCTTCAGAATCTCAGAAAGATTATCCTGTATTCCCTTGGCAACTTGCGGTTTATTCATCGAATACACGTGAATATGATTAACACCATTAGCCATAAGATCTATTATCTGGTCTGTAGCATACGCAATTCCTGCCTGCTTCATAGCAGCTTCTGTATCTCCAAATCTGTCTACAATATTCTTAAATCTTTCTGGAACATTACAGCCTGAAAGTTTAACTGCATTCTTCACCTGAACCTGTCTTGTAATAGGCATAATTCCTGGAATTATAGGTACTGCAATTCCAGCTTCACGCACTCTGTACATAAAGTTAAAGAATATATTATTATCAAAAAACATCTGTGTTGTAAGATACTCACAGCCTGCCTCAACCTTTTTCTTAAGCCCCTCAATATCTGCCTGTTTACTTGCTGAATCCGGATGGACCTCAGGATAACATGCTCCACCCACACAGAAATCGCCATTCTCTTTAATTAACTTTACAAGGTCTGATGCATGTGAAAAATCTGTAAATGCGTTTCCATTAAAATCTTTTGGAACATCACCTCTTAATGCAAGAATATTCTCAATCCCAGCCTCCTTCATCTGTGAAAGTGCCTGCTCTATGCTCTCTTTTGTTGCACATACACATGTAAGATGTGCTATCGTAGGAACATTGAACTTTTTCTGAATATCCCCCGCAAGTCTTATTGTATGTCCCTTAGTGCTTCCCCCAGCGCCATATGTAACGCTCATGTAGCTTGGCTGTAACTGTGCTATACCAAATGCAGCCTTCTCCACATTAGCAAAATCCATATCCTTCTTAGGTGGAAACACCTCAAATGACAACGTAGTTTTATCCAATTCTAATAATTCTCTTATCTTCATAACCTGCCCCTGTAGATTTACATATTTTTCATATTATAACATATGCTTCCTGTATGTTATACACACTTTCAATATTTTATACATAAAAAATTCTCAAGTGCTTTTATTGTAAATGTGTGATAGAATATATAATTAGCTTTATTATATTAAGTACAACAACATATACATGGAGATAATTAAGATGAATAATTATAAACAAGGACTACTAGCTGGGATACCTATTGCCCTTGGCTATCTGTCAGTTTCTTTTACATTTGGAATAATGGCCGTATCCTTCGGTCTTAGCTGGTGGCAGGCTGTTCTTATATCGATGACAACTGTAACATCTGCCGGTCAGTTTGCTGGTATTGGAATCATGATTCATCCAGGTCAGTACATTCAAATGCTTATATCACAGATTACTATTAATGTAAGATACTCTTTCATGTCTATATCAATAGGTCAAAAAGCTGACAGCCGTTTTCGAGGTATATACCGCTGGCTTCTTGGTTTCTTTATAACTGATGAGATATTTGCAGTTGCAACTAAGGAAGATGAAATCAAACGCAGCTATTTTGCCGGACTTGCTACCCTGCCTTATTTTGGCTGGGCACTCGGCACATTTATCGGGGCTATCCTTGGAAATGTTCTTCCAGACCGTCTTATGAGCGCTTTAAGTGTGGCAATCTATGGAATGTTTGTTGCTGTAGTTGTTCCTGAGATGAAGAAGGCACGTCCTGTCCTCATCGTAGTAATTATAGCCATATTACTCAGCTGCCTATTCTACTATGTACCGCTTCTGTCTAAGATTTCAAGCGGTATCACTATTACAATTGTTGCCATCTCGGCAGCCTTTATTGGTTCAATATTCTTTCCTGTCAAAGATGAAACTGATAATTCTGCCAATTAAACCTTCAGGAGGATATTATGAAAAACAGTACTTTCTTTATATATCTTCTGATACTGGCAGGAACAACCTACCTTATCAGAGTAATACCATTTATTGCAATTAAGGAAAAGATTAATAATCGTTTTATACGTTCTTTTCTGTATTACATACCATATGCCGTTCTTACAGCTATGACAATCCCAGCTATATTCTACGCAACTAATTGGTGGGTTGGTGCTGTCGCTGGTCTTTTAGTTGCAGTTTTATTTGCATTAAAAGGCAAAGGACTTACAACCGTTGCAATTGCATCATGTGTAGCTGTATTTCTTGTTGAACTAATTAAATTCTAAAAACAGATATATCAAGCCTTGACTTTTTTCAATATAAAACATATTATTTAGTTAAATAATTGAAATCTGAATATTGTGATTTAATTAGAGAGGCGGTACTTCCCTATGTGTAAGTTAAGGTTTAAAATAAAGAATTCTAAAGGTTTCAGTCTCGTTGAACTAATTGTTGTTATTGCCATTATGGCTGTTCTTGTTGGTATCCTTACTCCAACTTTAATAAAACAAATTGAGAAGTCAAATCGTTCTAGAGATATGACTAACGCCAAACATATTGAGCAGATTCTCCTTGATTTATGTATTAATGGCAATGTCCAGATTCCGGAGATTGACAACCCTGAAAGCTCCAGCGGATATGGTGTATGGATTATGCTATGTAATAAGAATCAGGATTTTGCTCCTGTACCTTATCATAACAAAAAGATTGGTGGAATGTGGTGCGGTGCTAACAATGGCGTTATTGTCAATGGCAAAGCTTCTAATAACGATTGGACCTATAATAAAGATTTAGAAGCATATTTAAAGGATGCCGGCCTTGACATATATGCACTTAGAACATTTAGCAGCAGTAGGAATAACGGCTGGGGCTGGGTTATTATCGAAGTTGGTTATGACAGCAACCGTACGCTTGTTTCCAGAATATATTCCGGATTCAAGAATGAAGATGGTGGATTAACCAAAACCCAGACAACCAATATTGAAAAATACATGTATGGTAAATAATATTAAAAGTGCATTCTGATATCATATATTCAGAATGCACTTTTATTTACTCTCAATAAGTTATTCTCTTGTTCTTTCTTTAACATAGTTCTCAAGAACATTCACAGTCTTATCAACTCCCAAAGGACTACTGTTGATACACATATCATAATATCTTGCATCACCCCATTTGAAATCAGAATACTTGTTATGATACTGTTTTCTGGATTTATCGTGTCTTCTCATCTTACTGTATGCGTCAGATTCTGAAATATCATATCGTTCCATAACTCTTTGAATCTTCTGTTCTTTATCACCCGTAACAAATACGGACATCAGACAGTCATAATCTTTAAGAACTGTCTCCGAACAACGGCCTACTACCACAAAGGACTCTCCACTCTCTGCTTTCTTACGGATATAATCAAACTGGAATTGTGCAATAATCTCTTCATAAGAATTAGTATGATTGCCAACTCTTCTTGATAACAGACGGTTAGTTGGCTTTTCATCATATTTGTGCAATTCAGCCGCATCTGCATTCATTCCTGCAGCTATCTCATCTAACATTGACCTGTCATAGAATACAAGATCTAACCTTTCAGCAAGCTTCGCTGCAATCTCATGTCCTCCGCTTCCGAATTCACGGCTAATTGAAATAACTAACTGTTCTCCCATAAAACCCCCTTTTCTGCACATAATCTATGCATAACCAATTAACAATACCTTACAAATATGCACACCATAGATATAAGCACTGCTATTATTGTTGCTGGAACGGCTGTACGGCAATATTTTCCCCAGCCAATCATATATCCGTTCTTCGCCGCCACTGATGTACCAACAACATTTGCAGATGCACCTATTGGTGTTGCACTTCCTCCAACATCAGTTCCCATAGAAAGTGCCCATGCAAGAACAGAAAGATCAACGCCCTGTGTTGCTGCCAGACTCTTAATAACCGGCACCATAGTTGCCGCAAAAGGAATATTATCAATAAGAGCACTTGCAAATGCAGATACCACAATAATAATTGCAACCATAAGCTTAAGATTGCCTTTGCTCACACGGCCTATAAATGCTGCAATAATCTCCAATATGCCAGTCTGCTCAAGTCCACCAACAACAATAAACAATCCTACAAAGAATAAAAGTGTTTTATAATCGATTAACTTCAACATATGTAAAGCCTTCTTACCAGATGCAATAAGTGAAAATACTGCAATAACAAGACCGATAAATGCAACTGTAAGTCCTGTCAGTGCATGTGTCACAAGCATTACAACGGCACAGAAGAATATAACACAGCTTAATGCGAAATTCTTCTTGTTGACAATAGCTTCTGCCGGACTTGGCATTGATGCTGCCAGTTTATCAATGTCTGATGATGATGCAAGCTCTTTTCTGTATGCTATAAGAAAATACACTACAATAAACACCATACTGATTGCAGCAATCAGTCCTGTATGTGTAATAAATGTTGAAAATGAAAAATTAAGTGATGTACCAATAATTATATTAGGTGGATCTCCGCACATTGTTGCCGAACCTCCAAGATTAGCACAAAATATCTCTGATAAAATCATCGGTACAGGATTAAACTTTAGCATCTTTGCCAGCTCTATAGATACAGCTGCTAAGAATAATATAACTGTTATGCTGTCTATAAACATAGCCAGGCAAAAAGACATAATCATGAATGTTATAAATAATGCTCTTGTACGATAATGCACTGCCTTGGCAAGAAGCATACACAGCCATCTGAAGAATCCTGCATCAGCCATAACCTCAACCATAATCATCATACCTGCAATGAATATAATAGTTGACCAGTTAATACCTGTAACGGCTTCCCCTGCTGCACCTGACTGATACCAGAAACTTGTTGTAAATATGCTTCTTATATTAAGAGTACTCATAATCGCTTTCGGCGACCTCATAATAATTCCAAATACACCAATCAGCGTCAATGCCCCGCATCCAAGCGTCACATAATGCCTCTCTATCTTATCAAGAACTATCAATACAAACATAGAAATAAAAATAATTAATGCCAATACCTGCTCTGCCAACATATTAAATTCCCCCAATAGCATGTTAAATAAATAACAAATCCTTGCTATATTATACGCGAATTAATTAACAATAGCAACTTTTTATCAAAACATTTTCGCTCTTATTTTCTTACTTTTAAAACCATTGTTGTTATAATAATTACAGTTGAGAAATCCTTATCCCCTGGTGCTGCCCAAATAATATCCTATTGTTCCACATAATCCGCATACAATTTCTATTATTATGGAGTTATACCCCATAAGCTGCAGATACGGCATTTCATATGAATATATTGTAAGAAGCGTTCCTGTTGCTGAGCCCGTATATGCAAGAATGAGTGTGTTGGACATTGTTCCCATCATGTCATGTCCCACATGCATTCCTGACATAAATAATTCTTTTGCCTTCAGATGCGGTGCTTTTTCGTGGATTTCTGTTATTGCCGCTACAATTGATACACTTACATCCATAACAGCTCCCAGAGAGGATATTAATATTCCTGCATATAATATATCTGAAACATGCAGCTTAGAATTATTGGCAATATATATCATTGATTCAACATCTGTCATATTATATCCGTTTAAATGTGACATACTTCCTGCAATCATTGCCAGTCCGCCTGATATTATAATACCTGTTGATGTTCCTATTATAGCGCATATAGTTTTTGACGAAAAACCGTTGAGTATGTATATTGAAGCCGCCAGAATAACAATTGATGTAATAAGTGCAGCAAATACCCCATTCATACCGGTATAAAGAAGCGGAACATACATGCAGATTACACATATAAATGTAAATACAAGTGCATATAAAGAAGCTGCTCCTTTCTTACCACCAACAAGCACAAGGCTTAATGAAAACAGCCCAAGCAATACATATACCATCATTGTTCTGTCATAATTATATACAGCACCTGTAAGTGTTCCATCAATATCTTTTATAACTGCAATTACCTTAGTTCCATTTGTACAGAATGCACCCCTCTGATATGAATTAGAATTATCCAGTTCACAATCAAGTCCCCTGTACTGTCCACTCGTAATTCGTGCCTTTACCTTCTGTGCCCCGCTAAATGGCTGTCCCCCTGAATTATCTTCAATCATCTGGACAACTTTTGCTTTAACATATACTATGCCATTATCTGCTTTAATATGAGCTCTCTGTATTTGACAACTTCCGATGATGATTCCCGCAAGAATCACCACCGGAAGCAGTACACGGAGAGTTCTCTTATATAAACTTCTCCTGTTTTCCATTAATATTATGCCTCTTTTTTCTTCTTAACTGATACAATACCTACTGCAATGGCTGACATGCCTGCAAGTATATATATCCATATTCTTGCATTGTCGCCTGTTGCTATGATGTTTCCAGATTTATCAGAAGTATCCTGGCTATCATCTGTTATTACATCTGTGTTCTTCTTTGCAGTTGTGAATTCATATACACCACTCATCTTAACACCAGTTGCTGCATTAGTTACTACTGCATACCATTTATAACCAGTATTTGATTCAAGGTTATTTACCTGAAGGACAGCCTTTCCTGTTGATGAATCAACATTTGCAGTTCCAATCTCTTCATTAGTGTAAACATAAGCGTTAAAGCTCTTTTCTAGAATCGTCTGCTCATTGGTGTTAAACTCAACATCAAGAACCATCTCATCAACACCTGTTGCTGATGCTCCCTCAACATTTAATGTATGAACATCTGTATCATAGTAATTGAAATCGTCCATACATGGTGAGTATGAATTCATGTAGATTTTATTGTTATCAAGGTCAAAATAGAGGAATTTAATATATTCGTTACCGCCTTCAAATCCTGACTGATAATCAGTACATATCTGGTATACTGTTCTGTCATTCTTGCCATCTCCATCATCATCAAACATTACTGTCTCATATGAAGAGCCGTGATAATGTCCATTGAGTACTGCGAACACATTTGGATTCTTGGCAACTACATTCTTCTGTACAAGCTGTCCATAGTAATCAAGGTATGTACCTGAACTCTGCTTTACATTAGTGTATGTATGGAAGCAGAGTATTGCCTTTCTGTCACTGTACTGCTGAAGCACCTGATTCATCCAGTCAATTTCTTCCTGATATATATTCCAGCTCATATACACAATAACAAAGTCCTGACCACCTTCGCTGATTAAATCGTAATGGCCTTTATTATTCTTATATGACTCACCATATGTATTCTGTGATTTGAAACGGTTTTCTCCAAAATATTTGTAATAATTCTCATAATCTGCAAGACCTGCCGCCACATCATGGTTTCCACCAAGAACGCCATATGACATACCTGCCTTATCAAGTATTCCCATTGCCTCATCAGCATTTTCCCACTCGTAAGTCATATCAACATCATCAACGATATCTCCTGTGTGGATTACATATTTTATCTTACGCTCGTCTGCATTATTAACAATCCAGTTGTTGATGTTAAGGAAATGATTCTGCCACTCCTCTGCATAATACTGGGTATCTGTCTCCCATGCGAAGCAGAAATCATAATCTTTAGGAACTGTAGTACCATCCCAGTCTGCATTGTTATCAAGCTTTCCATCTGTAACAGTGTCTAACTCAGGAAGTGCTGAATCTGCTGTACACTGGACAATAATTGTTGCTGTGTTGTTCTTCACATGATTAGCTACTGTAAATGCTGCATCCTTAATTGTTCCGTTGCTGTCTGCTTTTGCAATCTCATCCCATTCACCATTTGCAGTATTTAATACATACATTGTCTCTGCATGTGTTCCATCATTGTTGGAAGCCTTTCCGTCCCAGTCCGCCACAATCATTTCATCATCCTTAGCGTCAGCTACATTGACTGTATACTGGATATATGGAAGTATTCCTTCTGATGTGTTAGTTTTAATGCTGTCTGCATTAATCTTTTCTGCCTTGTAAAATGTTGCTTTTGTATCTGATTTAACATTAGATACATTAAGATAAAGTGAAGCACTGTTGTCTGTTATATCTGTTGTTCCACCTGCTGTAATAGTTATCTGTGTTCCATCAACTGTAAACACAGCTGTCTTAGTTGTCTCATTTCCTGCTGCATCCTTTGCAAATGCTGAGATAATATGTTGTCCATCTCCTAATGAATATGCTGTTGTCTCATACACATCATTAATCTGCTCACCATCTAAAGTTACAACAAATGTATCTAAAGTATGTTCTTCTGTAACCTTTGGACTAAATGTAAGATTTCCACTTAGTACGCTTCCATCTTCTACTCCCAGGTCGATTTCTGGAGCTTTGTTATCCACAATAAATGTAACTTCTTTAGTGCTTGCACCATTAGTTACCTTTAATGTATGCTCTCCATCTGAAAGCTTTGTAGTATCTATCTGTGTACCAACTGCTGTAACCTCTGTGGCTGGTATTGAAAAACTTGCATCCATATATGGACACATTCCTGTTGAATCACCAATATAGTGAACTGTTTCATAAGCTGTACTGAGGTTAGTCTTGGCACTTGTAGCCGAATCATCTGGTCCAATCTTTGTTGGATAATATACATTTCCATTAATAAGCTTTAATGCAAGCTTTGTAACTGTGAAATCTTCTCTATTAGCATCTGGAAGAAGATATTCATCAACAGTTGCTCCATATGTACCTGCCCAGAATCTGAGTGTAATATCATATGACGCATTTTCTTCGTTATATGTGAAGTAGCTGTTATCAATATGAATAGCCTG
>ENA-OPBD01001030-OPBD01001030.1-human-gut-metagenome-genome-assembly--contig:-NODE-1030-length-14973-cov-12.264915_pt1 | contig 14973 bp, 14 predicted proteins | sample MGYA00241062_ERZ501440 | MGnify/ENA primary metagenome ERZ501440 (study PRJEB25962, sample SAMEA2042628) | human gut metagenome | biome: human gut; feature: human-associated habitat; material: faeces...
TTGATTTACAAATAACTACTGAACTTCCAGATGGAGCATCAACAACTGAATAAGTCATTATTAAAGAATCTGTTATCAGATTCTTTTTTTATATATAAGGAAATTACGATTTTTGTATAGAACAAGTAAATAGTAAAAATGGGCGCAATTATCCTGTGTCCATTTTTACTATTGTTTGTTATAAATTATTCATGAGTTAACCAATATTTTGATACTGTTTTATATTTACCGCATCTATTGCAGTAAATAGTTGATACTTTCTTTTTCGTTTTTAATTCTTTATGTTTTTCTTTTTCACCCATTTCATCATAAATGAAATCAGGTATAGTTTCTTCAAAACCACAGCTTAAACATATACTTTTTACATCTGGTAGAACAGGTTCATCACCTAGTAAAAAGTCAAGATCTTTATTCATTTGATACCTCCATTACCACACACTTTGTGTGTATATCATTATAGTATCACAAATTGGACATTTTAGGGGATCAATATTAAATGATAGATTAATATTTAATCTCCATTTATTGATTGCTTTTTTTAATTCAATAGACTTTTCATTATATTTTCTAAATATTTCTTTCATTTTAGGAGTTAGTAATTTGGTAGATTCGTTATAACATCCATAATATCTTACATATTTAAAGTTTTTATCTGGTATACGTAGAATAAGTCTAGCAATAAACTCGTATGTATGAATTCTTTCAATAACAATTTTGTCATCTTCGTGTCTTTGATATCAAAATGTAACATATGTCCCATCATAATCAATAATTCTAGATTCAGCATAACAGGTTTTGATACGTATCTAGTTACATATTTTATAAGACCATCTAAATTTTTGAATTTAGATGGAGGAGAATAAACATAAAATCCATCTATATATCTACGATAAAATTCTTTCTTCAATTTTCTAAATTCTTTAGTATTTATTTCTTTATCTAGTAAATCCAAAAGTATTTTCATAAATTTTTTTCGAAAGGTGGCATAAGCAAAGAAATTAACAGGGATAAATCCATTTTTATTAACACCACCTTCAAGAAGAATCATATGAATATGTGGATTCCAACATATACTTCTTCCATAAGTGTGAAGAATAGAAATAAATCCAGGTGTTAACTTTTTCTTTTTATATTTATCATTAAACCAAGAATCATTTGAAAAAATAAAAAGACTAATATTAAGTCTTTTTATTAACCATTAGCTTTAATAATTCTAATTTTAATCTTAGTAATCTTTGGAGAATAAGTAGCTCTTGCATCATCTCCAGTTACTATAACAGCAACCTCATGAACTCCTTCTTTTAATCCTGATAAATCAACTACAGCCTTAATATTTGATTTATCAATACCTTTTAATACATCACTAGTACCTTTTACAACAACTGTAGTAACAACATTTTCATTCTTATCTGAAATGCCTTCCTCTTTATAAGCCTGAGCTTTATAATTAGGATCAAGATTAATAGAATTAATTACAACATCATTAATTTCAGTAGTTTCCTCATTGCCAAGAGTTATAGAAATTTTAGTATTATTAACGGATAACTCTCTAACTCCTTTTGGAATAGGAATACTAACATTAAACTCTTTATTTGAACTTAGATTAGTAACATCAACTTCTATTGGAATATATTCAATATTAGAAATAATATCTCTAGAACCATATATAGTAACTTTACTTTCACTACTAGTCATAGTATTTATAGCTTTACCAAATAATACTTCTCCAACTGGAATAACCTTAATAGGCACTTCTTTACTTGGAGCATCTAAATTAATCGTAGCAGTAACTTTACTTGGAACCATTTCTACATCTACAACTTTACCATTATTATCATAAGCTATTAGCGGAACATCATCTAACTCTACTACTCCAACTTGTGGATCCACTAATTTTTTAATATCAACTAAGGCACGAACTGTAGCAACTTCACTAATAGTGTGCTCAGCACCTTTAATAATAATTTCACTTTGATCTATAGTAACATTAGATATTGACATTTTAGTATTTAAACTATCTCTATTAATAACATCAATTGTAGCCGTTTTAGTAGAAGATACTTTAGGATATACAATAACAGTAACACTAGAAGGATTTAAAGTATAATTAATTGAATTAATAACACTTTCATAATTTAAATTAACTTTATGCGTACCTGGTTTTAAATTAGATAAATCAACACTAACCGTACCAGTTGACAACTGTTTAGCTAAATACATATCAACTTTTCTACCTATTAAAGTAACATCAACAGTATCAGGCAATCCTTCAATTACATAAGATTCATTATTATACATAGCTTCAACCTTTTGATCATATAAAACTTCAGCATATGAATCAACAAGAACAACAGCTTTATTATTAACGGAGAAAAATAGAACAATAGCTAATAATAAAGAAATCATAATTAAAGTATTTTTTCTAACTAACCACTTTTCAAATTTATCAGTTCTTTTTCCAAATTTACCTACTACTAAAAGAACAAATTTAGTAACAGGAGTAATTATTTTTTTATCAAACCATCTAACAATAGACTTTAAGAATAAGGCTACTTTTTTTAAAAAATTCTTCTTATTATTCATTTTTAGCATCCTCACTTTCATCGTCTAAGTCTTCATCCAATAGAAGCTCTCTTTTTGGTTTTAATTCTTCTATTAAAATCATACGCATATCATCTAAAGATAAATTATAATTTAGGACTCCATTCATAGCAATAGAAACTTTACCAGTCTCTTCTGAAATAATTATAGCAATACAATCTGCTTCTTCACTAATTCCAAGAGCAGCTCTATGTCTAGTTCCTAACTTTTTATTAATTTTATTATTTAAACTAATAGGAAATACAGCACCAGCACAAGCAATTTTGTCTCCTTGAATTATAACTCCACCATCATGTAAAGGATTTCTTGGAAAGAATATAGATATAAGTAATTCTGAAGAAATATCAGCATACAAGTTCTTGCTTCTTTCTATATATTGATTTAAACTTATTTCTCTCTCTATAACTATTAGTCCCCCCATTCTAGCTTTCCTTAAATAGTCAACAGCATTAGTTATTTCATATACAACTTTTTCTCTTTCGTCCATAGTTAAAGTCCTATGATTAGTTATAATTTGTTTTCTACCTAATTGTTCTAATATATTTCTAATTTCTGGTTGAAATATAATTATAAGAGCCAAAGGACCCCACATCTTAACATATTCAAGTAAATATCCTAAAGTTGTTAACTTAAATACATAGTCACTTAATAATTTCAATATTATTATAATTAATACACCTTTAAAAATAAGTATCATCTTAATATTATTCTTTAAATTTTTTAACACAAAATATATAAGCATCCACACCAAAGATATATCCACAATAGTTTGTATTATAGTTAAAACACTATTTATTGTCATTTAAACACCATCCTTTAATATTTCTCTATAATATAAATTATAACATATAAATAATAAAAATGATAGTAAATTTTTTTTTATTTATTACATAAAAAAAGCGTTTATATAAAACGCTTTAAATCCTATATATTAATTTGATGTATCAGTAGTATTTTTTCTACTAAAATAATATATAAATGTCATAGCAATCGCAAACAAACTAATTAAAGCAATATAAGCTATTTTCATATTAGATGTCTCAGGATTACTATATCCTTTAGTAGTCATTGTAAATGGAACATCTGCAGGTTTTCCAACAATTGCAGCAACTCTCTGAGAAATATATTTATCTCCGTTAGAATTCTGCCTATCATATCCATATACCATACTTTCTTTAACATTTAAACCATTACTTAATGCTTCATAAGTCCTATTAAATTTAATTGTTATATCTCCTTCATCAATTGCTTTAATAGTTAGATTATTGCCACTAATAGTGCATTCAGCATTATCACTACATTCTGTTATAGTGAAATATTGCAAAACTTTATTAGTATCTTCCAAAGTAACAGACTCACCTACTTTAATCTCACCAATCTTATCATTAGCAAATGAAGGAATTCTACCAAAATTTTTTGAAGCATTAATAATACTTTGTTTAGTATCATTAACATTAATTGTACTATTCTCATCATAATTAGGTTTTTCACTACATCTATTATGTGAATCAGTACTTGTCTTCAAAAATCTAATATTTGAAATATCATATCCACCTTTAATCTCATTATCCATCAAATCATTTTTAATAGTATTAGGACTTTTAAAGAAGCCTGTATCATTCAATGTTTCCCATATTAATTGTTGAGTAGCTAGATAATACTGATAAGTATCTCTTCCTTTAACACCACTATTATATCCAAAATAATTATATAACATTACTTTGTTAACAGCATCTTTTGCTGCTGCTTCAGTTAAACCATTATCAGTCAAATATGATAACAAAGTTTGAGCATGATCATCAGTTTCATTGGTATATGTTCCTAATTGAGTACCAAAATCTATACAATAAGCATTCTTACTATCTACAGTTATATACTTCATAGGACTACATCCAACATTATTTGTAGAATTATTTTCTTTATTATCATATACTTTGTAAAATAAATTATTATCAACACTAATATTAGTTTCATTGATTTTAACAACAGCTTTAACAGCACCAACAAATGATATACTTGTAATTAAAGCCATCATCACAAATGCTAATTTCATTTTTCTTTTTTTCATATCACATCTCCTTATACTTTATAAATAAATTATATTATATGAAACATAATTTTGCAAGTATATTTTACAAATAACAAAAAAATAGTCATAAAATATGACTATTTTGCCTCTTCTGTAGCTCTTGTTTCGCGAATTACCGTAACTTTAATTGTACCAGGGTATTGCATTTGAGATTCAATTTTTTCTTTAATTTCTCTAGCAATTTGATAAGAAGTTAAATCATCTACTTCTTCAGGTTTTACAATAACACGTAATTCTCTTCCAGCCTGTATTGCATATGTCTTTTCAACGCCCTTAGATTCATTACCAATTTTTTCTAATTGTTCTAATCTTTGAAAATAATTTTCAGAAGAATCATTTCTAGCCCCAGGTCTAGAAGCACTAATTGTATCAGCAATGCTAACTATTACAGATATAATATTATCAGGAGCAACATCTCCATGATGAGATGCTATAGCATTTATTACCACTTTATTTTCATTGTATTTTTTGGCAATATCCATTCCTATATCTACATGAGAACCTTCCATTTCAAAGTCAATAGCTTTACCTATATCATGTAATAGACCAGCCCTCTTAGCTAAATTAACATTTTCTCCTAATTCAGAAGCTATAAGACCAGAAATATATGCAACTTCCTTAGAATGCTTTAAAGCATTCTGTCCATAACTTGTTCTAAATTGTAATTTACCAATAATTTCTAATAATTCAGGATCAATCTTAGATATACCAAGTTCATAAGCAACATTCTTTCCATTTTCTTTAATTTTTTGATTTATTTCATTGCACATTTTATCATAAACTTCTTCAATTCTACCAGGATGAATTCTTCCATCTTTAATTAAAGTTTCCAAAGTTAACCTAGCAATTTCTCTTCTTAAAGGATCAAAACTAGATATAACTATAGCTTCAGGAGTATCATCAATTATTAAATCAACTCCAGTAACAGACTCAATAGTTCTAACATTTCTTCCTTCTCTACCAATTATTCTACCCTTCATTTCATCATTAGGTAAAGATATAACTGATACAGTTTGTTCATTTGTAACATCTGCAGCATATTTCTGCATACAGTTAACAAGCAAATCTTTTGCCTTGTTATCAAGATCTAACTTGACCTCTGCCTCTCTATCTTTAATATATGTAGCAATTTCTTTACTCATTTTTTCTTCCACTATCTTCATAATAGCAACTTTTGCTTGCTCTTTAGAATAGCCACTAATTTTTTCTAACTCTAGAAGCTCATTCTTCTTAATTTCTTCCATTTCTACTTTTATTTCTTGAATTTCTTCTTGTTTTTTCTGAAGATTGTTTTCTTTTTCATTTAAAGCTATTTCTCTATTTTGAAGAACTTCATCACGTCTATCAATACTACTTTCTCTCTGAATTAGACGATCTTCTAAAATTTTAACTTCATTTTTTCTTTCTTTTATAGCCTTATCAGCCTCTATTTTTAATTTGTTTATGTCTTCTTTAGTTTCAATAATAGAGTCTCTCTTATATTTATCAGCTTCTTTTTTTGCTTTTTCAATTATAGAATCAGCTAATTTTTCCTTCTTTTTATTTTTTAAATAATTTATAACAAGTATTAAAACAATACCAATTACTAATCCAAGAATAAATAGCAAAATGGAGAACTCATTATCTTTCATACGAACACCTCCATTCTAATAAATTTAATATAGATAATATATAACTATACAATTTAATTTTATATATAAAATAAGATAATGTCAAGGTGTTTTAAAATTTTTAAAATTTTTAGAGTAAACAAATGTAGTGTGTATTTTAAAAAATGAAGTGCACAATTTATATGCAGTTAGTTTTATAATCATGTTCTTTCCACTTTCTTTAAAAGAAAGTGCCCTCGGAGAGAATTTTTTTTTATATTTCTCTCCTGGTTTCTTTGGTTACTTTCTTATCCATATAAGAAAGTAACATATGATATAATATTTAATCAAGCAATTTATTTGTCATATTAAAGGAGGAATGAATATTATGGCAAATTATTGTCACCTTTCTTATGAAGAAAGAAAAAATATCGAAGATGGATTAAATGATAATAAATCTATTTATCAAATTTCAAAAGAAATTAGAAGATCACACTCAACTATATTAAGAGAAATTGATAGAAACAAAACAATATCAACGCCAAATAATTGGAATAATTATACTATGCCATGTAAAAATAGAAATATTTGTAATAAAAAATTTTGTGATTGTTCTTTAAAATGTTTTGAAAAAGAAATGTGTCCAAAATTATTAAAATCACCTTATGTATGTAATGGATGTAAGTCAAGAAGTGGTTGCAGAAAAGAACGTTATACATATTATGCAAGAAAAGCCAATGACACGTATAAAGAAGTTAAAAGCGAAGCTAGAAAAGGTATTAATTTAACTGAAGAAGAAATTTATAATATTAATAATACACTTACTCCACTTATTAAAAGAGGTCAAACTATAAACCATCTATATATTAATCATCCAGACATTTTAGATTTTTCAAAACCTTGTTTTTACAATTACGTAAATAATGGTGTATTTAATTTTAAACCAATCGATTTTCCTAGGATAGTTAAATAAAAGAAAAGAAAAAATTCAAACAAAAGAAGGACTAGAAAAGAAAGAGAAATATTAATTGGAAGAACATATGATGATTTCGTTAAATATATAAATGATAATCCAGATATAAATATAGTTGAAATGGATACCGTTGAAGGCTTACAAGAAGAAAATGATTGCTTTCTAACTTTACTATGGAGAAAATCAAAATTTATGCTTATATTCAAACTAGGAAGTCAAACCACTAATGAAGTAACAAGGATTTTCGAATATCTTCAGGTAATATTACCTTACGAAGATTATAAAAAATTATTTCAAGTAATATTAACAGATAATGGGCATGAATTCTTTGACGTTTTAAATATTGAATGTAACCATAAAACAGGAGAGCAAATTACAAAAGTATTTTATTGTGATCCACATATGTCATGTCAAAAAGGCATGATTGAAAAAAATCATGAATTTATTAGATATATATTACCTAAAGGTTCATCATTAAAAAATATTAATCAAGAAGATTGTGATTTAATTATGAATAATATAAATAGTTTATGTAGAGATTCCTTAAATGGTAAATCACCTTATGAGGCAATGTTATTTCTATGTGACGAATATCTTCTAAATAAACTTAATTGTTATTATATAAAACCAGATGAAGTTATATTAAATGACTCATTATTAAAATATTAATTAAAAAAATATCAGAAGAAATGAAATATCATAATTTTGATGTTATAATATAGTTGACGTAAAAAAAGAGTATTGAACTTTGTCAACACTCTGAGACGCATAAATTATTTGAAAATGAAAAAAGAGTATAAATTGTGTGATATTCTTTTCTGGCAAGCATATAACTTTAATTTAGTGTTATTATCCTATATACAGCCTTATTTAAAAAGGCAGTATATTTTAATACTGCCACTTAATCTTTAAATTAAATCATTATTACTTAGTCAAATTCTTAATAACATTTAATACATCTTCAGTTATTTCATAAATACCATTTTTTTGTTCTTCGACATAATATTTATTATCTTTTTTATATGCGTAAACTACTGCTTTAAAAATATCGTTATCACTTTGAATTAGCATATTTTCATCATTGAAAAATGTTATCTTGTATAATTCTTCTGGATTTTCTGGCTCATTACTTTTACTTTTTACATTTGTTTTTAAATCTTTAAATAAATTATAAATCTTATCAATAATATCCTTATCTGTATATTCATAATTATTTTTGTATTGTGAATAGTCATCAATAACTACTTTTATTATTTCACTTCTATCAAATAAATTTGGTTTCAATGTAATTTCTCCTGCTACATGAACACCAAGTATTTTTAATTCCCAACCAGTTTCATATTCTGTAAATGACTTTTCATTTAATCTATGTATTTTAGTATATTTATATAAAATAGCTCTATATTCAATAGTACTGCCATCCCATAATTTATGCTTTATGGGAATTAACATTATAATTAACATCACAATTACAATTATTATAATCACTTTCTTATTTTTCATTCTTGCCTCCATACTTTTTTAAGCATTATACCATATTATTATTTCTTTTTCAATACATACGTTTTTTAGACCGAGATAATAAGTGTAGTGTTACAATTGATGTGTGTGTTTTAAAATTTTTAGAGTAAACAAAGATGATTTCTAATAAGAATTTAAAGTAAATTCTAGACATTATTATCAAGTTTTGTTATAATTCATATAGATTGGTAGGTGTAATATGTTAGAAATAAATAAGAAAAAAGATATACCCAAAAAGAATTATTTTATATTAGGAATTATATTAATTATATCTTGTATTTTAGTTTACTATATTAATGCTTGGTATTCTTTATACCAATATGAAAAAAGAGGAAATTCACCAATAACAACATATATGGAAATAATAAATTATAATGAAGTAGAAAACTATATTGAAGAAAATAGTGATGCAATAATTTATATATCTAAATCTAATAATTTAAAAATAAGAAAATTTGAAGAAGATAATGAAAAACTATTTAAAAAATTAGAACTTAATTATAATATTTTATACATGGATGCCAAAGATGTAAATAAAGACTTAAAAATCAAATATAATGTTAATGAATATCCAACAATATTATTTTTTAAAAATAAAAGATTGGTTAATAAATATGTATTAGAATTAGATAACATAAACTATAATGATATAAAGAATATAATAGATTATAGTAATGGAGAAAATAATGATTAATATCGTATTATATGAACCAGAAATACCAGAGAATACAGGAAATATTATGCGTACTTGTGCTGGTACAAATAGTAAACTTCATTTAATAAGACCTCTCGGATTTAGATTTGATCTTAATCATCTAAAAAGAAGTGGAGTTAATTATCTTGATAAAGTAAATTATGAATTATATGATGATTATGAAGATTTCTTAAATAAAAACAAAGGAGAATTTTATTATTTTACAAGATATGGAAATAAATGCTACAGTGAAGTTGATTATAGCGATACTTCTAAAAACATTTACTTAGTTTTTGGCAAAGAAAGTAGTGGTATTCCTAAAGAAATCCTTAAAAAAAATATTTCTAATTGCGTAAGAATTCCCATATCTGATAATATTAGATGCCTAAATGTAGCTAATTCTGTATGTATAGGACTATATGAAGTACTAAGACAACAGAATTATCCTAACTTATTATTTAAAGATGTTTTTAAAGGAGAAAATTATTTAACTAAGGACTAGAAATAGTCTTTTTCTATGATTTACATTTTTAATCATGTATGATACAATTTTAAATGGAGGAGATATGAAATACGAATTAGGAGATGTTGTTGTTATGAAAAAAGAACATCCGTGTAAAAATAATATGTTTAAGATAGTCAGACTTGGAGCTGATATAAAAATAGAATGTATCAAATGTGGAAGATTAATTATGCTACCTAGAGTAGAATTTAATAAAAAAATAAAAAGGGTGATTAAAAATGTTTAAAAAAATAAAAAGTAAAGATGTAAAGCTACATCCAGCATTACTATTTCTGATTTTAACTATATTAGTTATGATAATATCTAGTGTTGGAAGTATTTTACACTTAGAGACTAGTTATTATACCGTAAACACGGCTACAGGTGAATTAGAACCACATATTGTTACAATAAATAACTTATTTAATAGAACAGGAATACAATACCTAATAAGTAATTTATTAAACAATTTTACAACATTTGCTCCGTTAGGAACATTAATAGTAGGACTTATTGGTGTTGGAGTAGCATATAATTCTGGTTTTTTAAATTCCTTTTTCAAAATGATAACTAAAGATAAACCTAAGAAATTATTCACATTTGTTGTTGTATTATTAGGAGTAATATCTTCAATGTTCCTAGACACTGCCTATGTTATTTTAATTCCATTATCAGCAATATTATTTATGAATTTAGGTAGACATCCATCAGCGGGCATTTGTGCTGCTTTTGCCGGAATAACATTTGGTTATGGCGCTAACTTTTTCGTAAATTCATTAGATGCTTCTTTAATAGAATATACAACGTCCGCAACAAAAATACTAGATCAAAATTATACAGTGAATTTACATGGTAATATAATATTTATGATCATATCAACATTACTTATATCTTATTTAGGAATGATTATTACAGAAAAATATATTGTTCCAAAATTAGGAAAATATACATTTGATGAAGAAGATCCAGATATAAATAGTTCCTTAACTTCAAAAGAAAGAAAAGGTGTCTTAGTATCATTATTAGCCTTTGCATTAGTAGTATTATTACTAATATATTCAATTATTCCAGGATTACCTTTTTCAGGATTACTATTATATTTAAAAGATGCCACTTATGTGGAACAATTATTTGGAGATAATTCTTATTTCAATCAAGGATCTGTTGCTATATTCTCAGCACTATTAGCCTTTGCAGGACTAATATATGGTATCAGAACAAAAACAATTAAAAACAATAGTGATTTAGTAACAGGAATGAGTTACTACTTAAAAGGTTTCTCATCACTATTAGTACTCATCTTTTTTGCAGCACAATTTTGTTTAATTTTTAAACAAACAAATATAGGAATATTTATCGTAGCATCGTTAGCTGAGTTTCTAAATAGCATAGAACTTTCCGGAATCATGCTCATTATTGTATGTTTTATAATAATATTAATATCTTCAGTTTTTGTCCCAGTAGCAAGCACAAAATGGGCAATATTATCGCCTATAATGGTTCCTATGTTCATGCAAAATACATTTACACCAGAATTTGCTACAGCCGTGTTTAGAGCAGCAGATTCATCGATTAAGGGAATAAGTCCATTATTTACATATTTTGTTATTTTAATTGGCTTCATTCAAATTTATAATAAGAAGAAAAAAACAATAACAATAACAGATGCCTTATCACTAATGGTTCCATATGCAATTGCTTTTTCTGTCTTATGGTTACTTATTGTAATAGGATTCTATATTATAGGATTACCATTGGGAATAAATACAGGTGTTATGCTATAGAAAGAAGGTTATATTATGGGTTTAACAGCAGGTATAGTTGGTTTACCAAATGTAGGAAAAAGCACACTATTTAATGCAATAACAAAACAAAACATTTTAGCAGCAAATTATCCTTTTGCCACAATTGATCCTAATGTAGGAATGGTTATTGTACCAGATGATAGAATTGATAAATTAACAGAAATGTATCATCCATTACGTACTATTCCCACAACATACGAATTTACAGATATTGCTGGTCTAGTAAAAGGAGCTTCAAATGGAGAAGGACTAGGAAATAAATTTTTATCTCACGTTAGAGAAGTTGATGCCATTGTAGAAGTCGTAAGATGTTTTAATGATAAAGGTATAATTAATGTCAACGATTCAGTTGATCCCATTCGTGATATTGAGATTATCAACATAGAATTAATTATGTCTGATTTAGAAATAGTTACAAACAGATTAAACAAAATTGGCAAAAAAGCAGAAATGACAAAAGACAAGAAAGAATTAGCAGAAATATCAGCTTTAAATAAACTAAAAAGCAAATTAGAACAAAATATTCCAGCCAGAAAAATAGACTTAACTCAAGATGAATTATTTGCAATAAGTTCATTTAATCTAATTACCTTAAAGCCTATCATCTACATTTGTAATGTAAGTGAAGAAGACCTTGTTAATGAGAATAATGAATACTATAGGGAAGTTATTGAGTATGTTAATGGAGAAGGACCTGTTATAATGATTAGTGCTAAAATAGAAAGCGAACTTGCTCAGTTATCAGAAGATGACAGAAAAATATTTTTAAATGATTTAGGAATAAATGAATGTGGATTAGACAAGTTAATAAGAGAGACTTATTCACTACTTGGACTTGCCACTTACTTCACAGTAGGCACAGACGAAGTCAAAGCTTGGACCTTTAAAAAAGGAATGAAAGCACCATCTTGTGCCGGATTAATTCATACCGATTTTGAAAAGGGATTTATTAGAGCAGAAGTAATGAGCTATGAAGATTTAATTTCCTGTGGAAGTGAAATAAAAGTAAGAGAAAGTGGCAAAATGCGACTAGAAGGAAAAGAATATATTATGCAAGATGGAGATATCTGTCATTTTAGATTTAATGTATAATCATTAAGTCTTTTTTAATAGATTTTCTTAATGATTTTTGCTATAATCTATATAGGAGGCTATTATGAATAGAGAAAAAATAGAAGAATGTTACAAATGGGATTTAAGTAAAATTTATAGTAGTATTAATAATATAAGAGAAGATATAAAAAACGTTAGGAACAAACTAACAGAGTTTTCTAAATATAAAGATATTTCTTATGATGAAAATTCTTTATATGAAGTAATTAATCTAAGCATGGAAGTATCAAGAATAATTTCTAAATTAGAGGTATATGCTAGTTTATTATGTGATGAAGATACTTCAATAAATAAGAATATAGAACTTAAAGAAGAAATAAATAATTTAAGTAGTGAAGTTATAAATGCCACTTATTTTATAGAACCAAATATACTTAAAATGAATTATAGTGATATAGAAAAGTTTTATTTAAAAAATGAGAAACTAAAAGAATATGAAAGATATTTACAAGAAATGTTTAGATATAAAGAACATACTCTATCAGATATAGAAGAAAAACTACTTGCCAATTTATCTAAAACATTTGGAAATAATTATGAAACATATGAACTTCTAAAAGACTCGGATATGATATTTCCAAACTTTATGGTAAATAATACCGAATATGAACTTGATAATAGCAAATATTGCCTATATATCGAAGACGATAATAGAGAGATTAGAAAAGAAGCATTTAATACAATATATGAAACATTCAAACAATATAAAAATGTTTATGCTAATTTAATTACTTCAAATATAAAAGAAGAAGTAGCCACTAGTAAGATAAGAAAATATAAAAGTGCCCTTGAAGAAGCAATGTATAAAGATGAATTAGATGTTTCCATATATGACAATTTAATATCAGTAATAAATGATAAAATAGGCATACTACATAAGTATTACAAACTAAAAAAAGAAGTCTTAAAAGTAGATGAATTACACTTGTATGATGTCTATGCAAACTTAGTATCCGCTGATAAGAAAACATATGATTTTGAAAATGCCAAAGAGACAGTTATCAATGCTCTTAGTATATTAGGAGATGAATATATAGAAATATTAAAGGAAGGAATAAAAAATAGATGGATAGATGTGTATCCAAATAAAGGAAAAAGAACAGGGGGATATTCTTCTGGGAGTTATGATACATTACCATATATATTACTTAATTATCAAAATAAATATGATGATATGTCTACATTAGCCCACGAGTTAGGTCATTCAATGCATAGTTATTTTACAAGAAAAAATAATCCCTACCAATATGGCAATTATTCTATCTTTGTAGCAGAAGTAGCATCAACCGTAAATGAATTACTTTTAGCCAAGTATGTAATAAAGAATAGTAATAATAAGAATGAAAAACTATTTATAATAAACAGAATGATGGAATTATTTAGAGCAACAATATATAGACAAACAATGTTTGCAGAATTTGAAAGAAAAATATATGATATGATTTCTTCAGATAAACCTATTAGTGCTGATATACTAAGTGAGGAATATTACAAATTAAATAAAATATACTTTGGTAATGATGTCTATGTAGATGATTACATTAGATATGAATGGGCAAGAATTCCACATTTCTATTATAACTTTTATGTTTATAAATATGCAACAGGCTTGTCAGCAGCAAGTTATATAACAGAAGGATTATTAAATGGTAAGATAAAGAAAGAAGATTATATAGCATTTTTAAAATGTGGTGATAGTATGAGTCCTCTCGACTCATTAAAACTTACAAAAGTAGACTTATCAAAAAAAGAAGTTATTGAAAGTGCCACTTCAATGTTTGATTCACTAATTGACGAGTTTACTAAACTATATAATGAAAAAGTATGAGGTGAATTTTAGTGAAAATAAAGAAATATTTATATATATTCCTATCATTAATATATATGGATTTAGTATTTAATCTATTTGCATATGATATTTATTTAAGAACATCAATTATTAATATATTTTTATTTACTATAATTAATAGTTTTATAATTTTATTAATAACCAGTATATTTAATAAGAAATTTAATAAAATTATGACATATATTGTATATATATTTTTATGGTTTTGGTATAGTTTATATTACATATTTTATAAAA
>ENA-OPBD01001039-OPBD01001039.1-human-gut-metagenome-genome-assembly--contig:-NODE-1039-length-14884-cov-4.807742_pt1 | contig 14884 bp, 11 predicted proteins | sample MGYA00241062_ERZ501440 | MGnify/ENA primary metagenome ERZ501440 (study PRJEB25962, sample SAMEA2042628) | human gut metagenome | biome: human gut; feature: human-associated habitat; material: faeces...
GCTGCCGCACCTCGCTCGCCGTATCGGCACTTAGAATTATGCGGTATTGCCCTTGATTTTGTTTGTAGGGGCAGATGCTTGTCATCAGCCCGCAGCAACCTTGCGGAATTGGCAGGTATAGTTTGGTGAGCGGCAACAGCCCGATGCGAGCATTGGATCTTACAAATCATTTGCAGTGCTTGCCACAGTCGATAAAGGTTTCTCCACGGCGGGATGAGGGCATCCCGCCCTACAGATTGCTTGCATTGCCTGCTGCCTATTATAAAAAGCTCTGTAGGGAACGGCTTATTCCGGTTCAAGAGCCGAATCAGCGGTCTGCTTGGCCTCTGAAGTTCGACTGCGGGCGCAGTGACCTGCCGTACATTTTCCGAATAACGCTGCCGGCCAAAAATCTCTCTCCATTTTATCCCATTCGCCCTGAAAAATATGTTGACAAACCGCGTTTCATCTGGTATATTATACAAGCAATCTTTTGCGGTCATGGCCCGTTGGTCAAGCGGTTAAGACAGCGGCCTCTCACGCCGTTAACGTGGGTTCGATTCCCGCACGGGTCACCAGGAAGAGCACTTTAGCGTAAGCTAAGGTGCTTTTTTGTATGTCTAAAATCACTCGCTAGGCGAGTGGTTCGATAAAGATTATATCGATGAGTAATGAAACTCAAACGAAAAATTTTGGAATAGTACCAGTGGGGCAATTCCAGACTGGGTTATTGGTGTATCGCCGGTAGTCCTGTATTAAAAGGTTCCATTGCAAACGAAAGACTCGCAGAAGCAGGATATTTTAGTATCCTCAGGCGCTACTACGAGTCCTTGCACTTATGCGGTTGAACCGCCGTATACCGGTCGGTACGCACGGTGGTGTGAGAGGTCGGCTCTTTAGTTAAGAGAGCCTCCTACGCGATTCTTTTAGGTAAAAAAGCAAACAAACAGAACACTTCATTCAAATGCATATAGCGGCTATTTATTTCATATAGAGACAAATAGCGGCACAGAACAGATATAATAAAAGAAGCTATAAAAAGCAGGTATTCACGTGGAGGACGATATCGTTTCTACATGAACACCTGCTTTTTTATTTATTATTTACTGGTGGAATAAATAGTGGTAGCCAAGTATTCATCACTGACCCAACCATAAATCCCATTGTAATATACAACAACCCAGTCAGGCACATTGCTGCTATAGCCGCATTCCCATACGATGATACCGTAGGGGATATTATCCATTTTTTCATAATTTGTACCGGGACCTTTACGCATAACCAGCCCATGATCAGCAGTGGTGTAGGTACAAAGGCTATCAATTCGGCTAAGCGTTACATCTGGTGCAACGCATCCATCCGGCAGAATAACGTTGGCATTGTTTTCGGTATAATCCTGTACTTGCAGCAAGCCCCAAAGGCCATTCTGTTTTGCCCATACGCAGCCATCGCGCGCGGGGGCTAAATCTTCATATTGCCCAGCGGAAATTATCTCATTGCCGTAAACATCCAGAACCAGCTTTTGTCCGGATTGATTTTTCACAACTACCATGCCAGATAAGTCTGCGTAAGGATATTCAACAGTTTCGTTCATGATGGACAAACTCATCTGCGGCTGATAAATGCAGGGGATTACTAAAGCACCGCTTTGGTCGCAATATCCCCAGTTACCGGCTGCATTCTTTACCGCGATTAAAGATTCACCGGCCATGCAGGCATCCTGGTAGTCGAAATCGGTTAAAATTGTACCGTTTTTATCCGCAACGGCAAAAGGTGCAGAATTGTCAACAAGATAACCGGCATATTCATCATCCCAAATGCCTTGCTGGATGCCAACCAAATCAGGAGCATACACCTGTTCGATGGGCGTGCCACTAAATGTATAGACACCAATAGCAGAACGGTAAATCTGGCTGTCACCTAAAATCCACTGGATGCCATACCCGCCGTGCCCGCCCAGCATGGTTGTAAAAGGCATTTGTTGGGCAACCAGCTCCTGGTTAATCTGTTCTTCCAGGGCATTCAGCTTCTGGTAATCGTATGTATCATCTACCCCAATGGAGAGCTCCTGCTCACCATACAGGTACGGGATGCTTTCTGACAAATCTTCCAGAAAAGCATTACAGTTGGCAGCATTAAACAGGCTCCAGCGTTCGCCCTTGCGCACAGCGTACAGATTTCGGGCAGCGGCGTAACCGGCAGTGTGGGTTTCGCGGGAGAAGAGAGGAATCATCTCGTCAAAATCATATTGCGGCGGTAACTTCCAGTTGGCATTGCTAGTGGATGGTATAGCTGTGGCAACAGCTTCACTGGTCGGGGAAAGAGCAGCGGAGGAAGCAGGTTTATTTTCTGGCGCTGCAGCACAAGCGGTAAGCATTATTGCGGTGATAACACTGGCGGAAAATGAGAATAACTTCCTATTCATGGCTTTTCACTCCTTGCGTAAATAATTTTTCGGTAAGATGAAGAAGTAATATAAGAAAGTGAATTCATAAACCCTATAATATCTTATTTTATCAAAAATATCTGCTAATGGGAATAGCTAACAATTCTACATGGATAAATTTGGATAGTATGACAAAGATTGCAGAACCGGAGTGAAAGTCCGAATTATGGGATGAGTGATCTGCTATAATAAAAGAAACAAGGAGATGATTACCATGCTACTCGGTCATACCAAACAAATCAATGGCGTCTGGAAAATACAATCCCTAAAGCAACACAGTGAAAACGTGGCCGAGTACTGCGCACGGGCGTGCCAACCGCTGGGACTTGAAAACTTGGGCCGTCTTACAGGCTGGCTCCATGACGCTGGGAAATCTCATAGCAACGTGCAAAAACATCTAAGAGGCCAGACAAACGAAAGAATCAATCATTCCAGCGCCGGAATGCGGTGGCTATGGGAAAATTATGGCGGAGAAACAGCTTCACCACCTTCTCGCTTGACTGCGCAAATGGCAGCATTGGCAATCGGATCCCATCACTCTGAACGTATGGATGTTTTCGACCTAGGTGGAGTAGAACCCTGGATAAAACATATGTATTCAGAGCAGGCTCAAGAGCTATATGAAGAAAGCTGCCGGGCCTTTTTTGCGGATTGCATAAGTGAAACAGAGATACGGCAAATGTTTGCCAAAGCTGCGCAGGAGGTAGAATGTCTTGTGCGGAAAATCCGAACGCAGGAAGGAAAGAAGCCGCGGCTTTGTATCTATCAGGTCATGTTGGGGTTGGCACACAGATTTTTGTTTGCAGCCCTGATCGATGCAGACTGGTTGGATTCAGGCAACTATTATAATCAAGAAGGATGCCTTCCCCCGGAGCAGCTTCCGCCATGGGATCTGATAGAAAGCAATGTTGAAAGATTCCTGAACAATTTGCAGCCCCGACATAAAATAGATACCTTGCGTGCAGAAATTTCGGAGCAATGCAAGACAGCAGGCGAATGTGCAAAGCAGGGTATTTACCGCTTGTATGTGCCAACAGGCGGAGGAAAAACATTTTCCGGGCTGCGATATTGTGTGCATGCGGCCAAAAAACTTTCGGCCCGGCATATTTTCTATGTTGCACCGTTCCGGTCGATTATCGGACAGAATGTACAGGAGTTCAAAAAGGCATTAGGCGGCAGTGAATATCTGTTGGAGCACCATACGGATGCGGTGCTGGATACAGAGGACCCCGAAATTCTCCGCCAGCTGGAACGCTGGCAGGAAGCGCCGGTGATATGTACAACTATGGTACAGATGCTGCAAACCCTGTTTTGCAGCAGGCGGCAGAATGTGCGCCGCATGGCAGCACTGGCAAATTCTATCTTGGTGTTTGACGAAATACAGTCCCTGCCCATTTGCCATACATACTTGTTCAACCAGGCGGCAAATTTCTTGGCGTACTATTTGGGGTGCGTTGTTGTTTTGTGTACGGCAACACAGCCAGCGCTAAACGAAGTAGCAAACCCTTTGCGGTTTGCATCGCCGGTGGACCTGGTCCCGGATTACCAGCTGCGCTTTGCGCAGTTCCGAAGGACAAAGATTGAAGTGCCCGAAACAGGAAATGGATTTCAGGCAGGAGAACTCGCAGAATTTGTACGGAGCAAGCAAGACGAGAATGGCAGCATTTTGATCATCTTGAATACCCGTTCGGCGGTCGAAAAGGTGTTTGAGGCTTTGAAACAATCCCAGCCGGAACATACACAACTTTACTGCCTGACCACGCACCTGTGTGCAAAGCACCGTGCAGATGTTATCGCAGAAGTTAAGCAAAAATTAAACACCTTACACGGTCAGGAACGTTTGATCTGTGTAAGCAGTCAGCTGATAGAAGCAGGCGTGGATGTAAGCTTTGATTGCGTCATTCGAAGTATGGCTGCGCTGCCCAGTGTGGCCCAGGCTTCCGGCCGATGCAACCGCAATGCGGAAAGGAAATGCCGCACGGTGTATCTTGTTAAAACCTACAATCTGGAAAATCTGAATCGACTTCCGGAACTGCGCAACGGCAGGGAAGCCACACGGCACCTGCTGCAGCAATTACAAAGGGATGCGGACCTGTTAGAGCCGGAAAGTATTTTGAGGTACTACCAGCTTTATTATGCAGAGTCCCAACAACAGGAATGGATGGGTGATCCGGTTGAATTAAAGGGGTACATTCCCCCAAAAACAGTGAATTTGTTTGACCTTTTGTCAGATAATCAGGAAAGTGTGCTAGCCTGGAAAGAGACAACAGGAAAACAAAAGTTCCCCAATTACTTGCTCCGGCAGGCGTTTGCCACGGCAGAAAGGAATTTCCATGCTTTGGAGGACATTACAACGCCGGTGGTGGTTCCCTATGGGGAAGATGGCGCGGATATGGCAACAAGACTTTCGTCCAGTAAACCGCTTACCCCCAAAATGCTGCGGGACGCACAACGCTTTACCGTTGGTATTACAACAAATGAAAAAATACGCCTGGCAGATCAAGGCGCACTGTACACAGTAAAAGAAGGGGCAGTGACAATTCTTAACAAGGAATATTACGATGACGAAAAGGGAATTCAGATAAGCCCCGGATTTATGCCAATACAATTTGCTTAACAAGGAGGGTTAGACTTTGCAATACGAAAATTCAATATCCATGCAGGTATATGGGCGTTATGCATTGTTCAGCGACCCAATTACCCGCGTAGGCGGCGAAAAATTCAGCTACCCGGTGCCCACCTACCAGGCATTGAAGGGCATTTATGAAAGCTGCTATTGGAAACCAACGTTCACCTGGGTAATTGATGAACTGCGCGTGATGAACCCGATTGAAAGACAATCAAAAGGCATCCGTCCCATTATGTACAACAATGGAAAAAACGATCTTTCCATCTATACGTACCTTTCCGATGTTTGCTACCAGGTGCGGGCACATTTTGAATGGAACGAACATCGCCCAGACCTGGAAAAAGACCGCAATGAAAACAAACATTACGCTATTGCAAAGCGTATGTTGGAACGCGGCGGCAGAAGAGATATCTTTTTGGGAACACGCGAATGCCAGGGGTATATTGAACCCTGCATTTTTGGCCTGGGAAAAGGGCATTATGATGATGTTTCATCCCTGGACCTAGGCCTAATGGAGCACGGCATTACCTATGCGGACGAAAACGGGAAAGGCGTGATGCAGGAACGCTTTTGGCACCCGGTAATGCAGAACGGAAAAATCTGTTTTTGTCGCCCGGAAGAATGCGAAATTGTGCGTGATATCCACCCGCAAAAGATGAAGACCTTTACGCTGGGTGAAACAGTCAGCGACTGCGATGATTTGTACAGGGAGGTGATACAGGAATGAGCTGGCTTAGCTATTGCTATAAAACCTACCAGAATAGCGTGTCAGAAATTGGAAAGCAGCAGCCTGGGAAAGTTCCACTACTGCCGGTGGCTCACACGACGCAGCAGGTCAACATTGAAGTGGAGCTGGACAAGGACGGAAACTTTCAGTATGCAGGCTTGCTGGCACAAGATCAAAGGACAACGATCATTCCTTGCACAGAGGAATCTTCGGCGCGGACATCCGGCATGGTGCCGCACCCGCTAGTGGATAAACTGCAATATATTGCGGCAGATTATCCCACTTTTGGTGGTAGTAAAGAATCCGGATGGCCGCTTTACCACAAGCAGTTACAAGCGTGGTGTACATCTCCTTATGCCCACCCGGCTGTGTGTACAGTCCTGCACTACCTAGAAAAAGAATGCCTGATCGCAGACCTGGTCAAGGCAAATATTTTGTTTATAGATGAAAATGGAACTCTGCCAACAAAATGGCAGGGAAACAAAGAAGACAAGCCCCCTATTTTGGATACGCTGACCGGTAGTGACCAGACGGAATCTTTTGTCCGGTTCCGCGTTGACAATGTTGATTTGTCGCGTGATACAACAGTCCGAGAAAGCTTTATCCGCTTTTATGAAACACAGTTAAAAGATATTGACTATTGCACAGTTCAGGGAATCAAAATGCCGGTTTCTACATTAAGCCCGTATAAGATCCGCAACCCAGGTGACCGTGCAAAGCTGATATCCAGCAATGACAATACGAATTATACTTACCGCGGGCGCTTTGCGGATGCAGCGCAGGCACTTTCGATTGGTTATGAAACAACCCAAAAGGCACACAGCGCCTTGCGATGGTTGGTCAGCAAGCAAGGGGTAAATACAGGGGACCAGACTGTACTTGTTTGGGGAACACAGAACGAAGCAGTACCCAATGTGCTGGGGGATACTCTCGATATTGCCCAGGAATATAATCCACTAGCAGGCGATGATTGGGACGATTTTGAGGAAGATACAGAAAGGTCGCCTGCGGATACCCAAGAAGAAATTGCACGGCAGTTTAACCGGGCCATTCTGGGGTATCAGCACCAGTTGAAGGACAATTCCCAAACGGCGGTCATGATTTTGGATTCTGCTACACCTGGCCGGTTGTCCATCCGGTACTATCAGGAACTGCAGGGCTCTAAGTTGCTTGCCAATATAAAGGATTGGCACGATACGTTCCAATGGCAGCTGGAATACCGCAGTGTAGAAGAGCCGACGGAACTGGGCAAAAAGCCCAAGATCAAGAAAGTTGTCTTTGTTGGTGCGCCTGCCCCGGCGGACATTGCAAAAGCAGCCTATGGCGAAAAAGTGGATGCAAAGCTGAAACAAGCGACAATCGAACGACTGATTCCCTGTATTACCAATGGGGAACGCTTCCCGCGGGATTTGATGATCAGCGCGGTAGATCGGGCAACAAACAGCATTGGCCTGGATTATTGGGAACAACAAAAAACACAAAACATTGCCTGCGCCCTTGTGCGTGGGTACTATCATAGAAATAAGAAGGTGGATTATCCGATGAATGTTGATGAAACCATTAAAGACCGAAACTATTTGTTTGGGAGAATTTTAGCCTGTGCAGAACAGATTGAAAGACGGGCGTTGATTCAGCTAGGAAATGAGAGCGAAAAACGTTTGACAAATGCAGAGCGTTTAAGAACCGCGTTTGCTCTGCACCCGGCAGCAACAACACTTCTTTTGGATAAAAAATTAAATCCGTACCTGAACAGAATGAAAAACCGTAACGGAATGGATAGCCAAAGGTATGCGATGATGCAAGAATTATTACATAAGATTGGCACAGAAAACTTTACGAACAAAAGACTTGGTGAGCTGTATCTGATTGGCTATGCCGACCAGATGATGGACTTTAAGGCCGAAAATGCAGAATATAAAGCGAAAGCAAAAAAGCAGGAGGAATAAAAGATGGCTGTGCTGCAGAATAAAATCGACTTTGCACTTGTGATTGCTGTAAACCATGCGAACCCGAACGGTGACCCGCTGAACGGAAACCGCCCGCGCGAAACGTATGAGGGACTGGGTGAAATTTCGGATGTGTGCCTGAAACGCAAGATCCGCAACCGCATGATGGACCTTGGCCAGAATGTGTTTGTCCAGTCGGACGACCGCTGCAATGATGGCTTCAAAAGCCTGAAAGACCGTGCAGACGGCTGCCCAGCAGTGAAAAAAGCTGAAAAAGATAAAGATGCTTATGCAAAGGCTGCCTGTGAAACCTGGCTGGATGTGCGCAGCTTTGGCCAGGTGTTTGCTTTTAAGGGGAAAGAATCCAAGGGCGATGGTGTTTCCGTTGGCGTGCGCGGCCCGGTATCTATTCATCCGGCTTTCAGCGTGGACCCGATTGATGTCGATGATATCCAGATCACAAAGAGCGTGAACGGTACGACTGGCGAAAAGAAGTCAAGCGATACCATGGGTATGAAGCACCGTGTGGCTTTTGGCGTGTACACAACCTTTGGCAGCATTAACTGCCAGCTGGCAGAAAAGACCGGCTTTACAGATGAAGATGCAGAAATCATCAAAGAAACGCTGCGCACACTGTTTGAAAACGATATTTCCTCTGCCCGCCCGGATGGCAGTATGGAGGTGGTTCGCCTGTATTGGTGGCGTCATAACTGCAAAAACGGACAGTATTCTTCGGCAAAGGTCCATCGCTGTCTGCATGTGGAGCTAAAAGAAAGTGTGGCACAAGCACACCGGGTGGAAGATTATAATATTACTTGCGATACCCTGAACGGATTGACACCGGAAGTGTATGATGAATACTGATGACTATCTGCAAATGTCTGGCATCCAGCACTTTGCATTCTGCCGCCGCCAATGGGCACTTGCGTACTTGGAACAACAATGGTCCGAAAACCAACGCACCGCCGAAGGCCGCCTGCAGCATACCCGCTGCCATGATGTTACCCTGACGGAAAAACGCGGCGATTTGCTGATCGCCCGCGGTATGAGGGTCGTCAGCCACCGATTGAAGCTGACCGGCGACTGCGATGTGGTAGAGTTTCACAAGAATCCAAACGGCGTGTCATTGCAGGGCCGCCGCGGCCTGTGGCAGCCCATGCCCGTGGAATATAAGCATGGCCGCAGCAAGGTAAACGATGCCGACCGTTTGCAGCTCTGCGCACAGGCTATGGCGCTGGAAGAAATGCTGGTGTGCGAGGTGCCGGAAGGGGAAATCTTTTATGAAGAAACCCGGCAGCGGGAACATGTTTCCCTGACACCGGAACTGCGCAGCACCGCGCAGACCATGGCGGATGAGATGAACCGCCTGTTTGCGCGCGGCTATACCCCAAAAAGCAAACCCGGCAAGCATTGCAATGCCTGCTCACTGAAAGAGCTTTGCCTGCCGGCGCTGTATCAGCAGGCAGACCCGGCGGCGTATCTGCGGGAGCATATTGAGGAGGGCGCGCCATGAGAAAGCTGCTCAACACCCTGTTTGTCATCAATGAGGACGCTTACCTGACATTGGATGGCGAAAACCTTGTTGTTACCCGCAATAAGCAGGAAACCCACCGCTATGCCCTGCATACGCTGGAAGGCATCGTCTGCTTTACTTACGCGGGTGCCAGCCCCGCTTTGATGGGAGCTTGTGCCCGGCGGGGCATTGACCTTTGCTTTTTTGACCCGTATGGCAGATTTCAGGCCCGCACCGTGGGGGAAGAACGCGGCAATGTGCTGCTGCGTCAGACGCAGTACCGCGTGTCGGATGACCCGGCCCAGAACTGTCGCTATGCCCGGAGCTTTATCCTTGGTAAAGTGTATAACGCACGCTGGGTGCTGGAACGCGCAACCCGCGATCATCCCCAGCGTGTCCCGGTCGAAAAACTGAAACGCACCTCCACCCAGCTGGCCGCCGCGCTGCCGCTGATACAGACCAGCGATGATCCGGAACAGCTGCGCGGCCTGGAAGGCGAGGCAGCCCAGCGCTACTTTGACTGCCTGAATGACCTGATTCTGCAGCAAAAGCAGGATTTTGTGTTTGAGGGCCGCAGCCGCCGTCCACCGCTGGACAATGTGAATGCGCTGCTTTCGTTTGCCTACAGCATGCTGGCGCGGGAGTGTGCATCCGCCTTGACCGCTGTGGGCCTGGACCCTTATGTTGGCTTTATGCACCGCCCGCGCCCCGGCCGCAAAAGTCTGGCACTTGACCTGATGGAAGAACTGCGGGCGGTTTATGCAGACCGGCTGGTCATCAGCTGCATCAATCAAAAGATCATCACGGCAAAACACCTGCAAAAACAGGAAAATGGTGCCGTACTGCTGACGGATGATGGCCGTAAAGCTTTCCTGACCGCATGGCAGAACAAAAAGAAGGAAGAGATCACCCATCCGTTTTTGAAAGAAAAACTGCCTTGGGGGCTGGTGCCCTATGTTCAGGCGCTTTTGCTGGCCCGTGCTCTGCGCGGCGACCTGGAAGTGTACCCACCGTTTTTCTGGAAGTGAGGTGCCGTTATGTTGGTGCTTGTAACCTATGATGTCAACACCGAAACAGCCGCCGGTCGTCGCAGGCTGCGCAAAGTAGCAAAAGTCTGTGTAGACTACGGCCAGCGGGTGCAAAACTCCGTATTTGAGTGCCTGCTGGATGCCGCGCAATACACGATGTTCAAAGCAAAATTGACCGAACTGATCGATTCGGAATCGGACAGCCTGCGCTTTTATCAACTGGGAAACCATTACAAAAGCAAAGTCGAGCATGTGGGTCTGCACCCGGATTTTGATCAGGATGGAATCTTGTTTGCTTAGTGCGAGGGGAAGGCAATCATAAAATTCCCGGTTCCTTCGCACCAGAAAATATGGAAAAAACAGGGGCAGAAAGGGTAAAATACAGCCTTGCCTGTCAGCATGAAGATGCAATCCCCATAAAATTTGTTTCATATGCGCAAAAGTGCCCCACTGTTTTGTGCACTTTTGCTGTCGCTCTCCGCAAGGAGAGCGTGGATAGAAATCAGACATTCCCCCCAACTTGGACGCTGACCGCGCGTCGCTCTCCGCAAGGAGAGCGTGGATAGAAATAATCTTGCCACCAGTTGACACATCATCAGTCAGACTGTCGCTCTCCGCAAGGAGAGCGTGGATAGAAATAATCAGCTAATCTTCCCCCCCCCCACCTGAAAAAAAGTCGCTCTCCGCAAGGAGAGCGTGGATAGAAATTTTTTCTCCTGCTGGCTGTTGGCGTGATTCTCGGGTCGCTCTCCGCAAGGAGAGCGTGGATAGAAATACTGACCCTATTAACCTTTCAGACATTCCCCCCAGTCGCTCTCCGCAAGGAGAGCGTGGATAGAAATAGGAGTTGGCCTGTATCTCGTGACAGAAGAAGACAGTCGCTCTCCGCAAGGAGAGCGTGGATAGAAATATACCTTCCCATTGAATAATGTCGCAGACGGGTGGCGTCGCTCTCCGCAAGGAGAGCGTGGATAGAAATGCTTCTGCTCTTCTGGTCTATCTCGCGTTGATACGGTCGCTCTCCGCAAGGAGAGCGTGGATAGAAATAAAATCTCGCCGTTGAGTAAAACGATTCCAAGCGGTCGCTCTCCGCAAGGAGAGCGTGGATAGAAATAAGACGTTTCCTAGCTTCCTGATCGGCAGTATTAACAGTCGCTCTCCGCAAGGAGAGCGTGGATAGAAATCTCTACGCAGTGCAGATTATAGTTGTCGTAATGGTCGCTCTCCGCAAGGAGAGCGTGGATAGAAATTAATAGTCTTGATGATATCCTTGCTGGCGTCAACGTCGCTCTCCGCAAGGAGAGCGTGGATAGAAATGCTCATGAAATGTCAAGTCAAGAAATATTCTGGTCGCTCTCCGCAAGGAGAGCGTGGATAGAAATCCTAAACGGTTTTGCGATGCGTTGAAACACCTGCGTCGCTCTCCGCAAGGAGAGCGTGGATAGAAATATTGGGCCGTTAATATTCAGCGTCCAACCGCGAGTCGCTCTCCGCAAGGAGAGCGTGGATAGAAATAGCGTGCCCTTTAGGCCCGCAAGCCATCTATCCAAGTCGCTCTCCGCAAGGAGAGCGTGGATAGAAATTGTTGCAATGCCAGCGGGTGCAAGCTCAATGCTGTTGTCGCTCTCCGCAAGGAGAGCGTGGATAGAAATCTTAACCACAGTGTTACACTGATACCACATCAGCGTCGCTCTCCGCAAGGAGAGCGTGGATAGAAATAAACTCGATCTGCCTTTGCAGATACGCGGGCCAGAGTCGCTCTCCGCAAGGAGAGCGTGGATAGAAATCGATATTGGGAATAAAATAGAAAAACCGCCCCCGCGTCGCTCTCCGCAAGGAGAGCGTGGATAGAAATAACACCCCCCAAAGAGTGAAAGCAACCCTGGGGGGTCGCTCTCCGCAAGGAGAGCGTGGATAGAAATTGAGCGCAATGGGAAAAGACGTGGATATTGGCATGTCGCTCTCCGCAAGGAGAGCGTGGATAGAAATAAGCGTGGCCCTTGCATTGCTGCTAAAATCTACCGTCGCTCTCCGCAAGGAGAGCGTGGATAGAAATATGTAAGAGGGCAGCGCCATGAGAACACTGGAAGGTCGCTCTCCGCAAGGAGAGCGTGGATAGAAATTGTGCCGCGCTTGTGGTTGTGCCAAATAGTGCCGTCGCTCTCCGCAAGGAGAGCGTGGATAGAAATTGGCAAAAGTCCGCCTGCTTATCATCAGGGCAAAGTCGCTCTCCGCAAGGAGAGCGTGGATAGAAATAAGCAGCTGTAAAAGCCATGGCAGCCATTGCGGCGTCGCTCTCCGCAAGGAGAGCGTGGATAGAAATGCATTCGCCCGGCGGAAACGCCGCTTGAGCTGATGTCGCTCTCCGCAAGGAGAGCGTGGATAGAAATTGCGTTGTCCTGTGCGGCGGCCATGGCTCGCAGCGTCGCTCTCCGCAAGGAGAGCGTGGATAGAAATATGGTGGTCCCAATGGTGGCAAAAAGTTGCTTGAGTCGCTCTCCGCAAGGAGAGCGTGGATAGAAATCGCGCAGCGCTCTACAAAGCCTTGCTGGCCCTGGTCGCTCTCCGCAAGGAGAGCGTGGATAGAAATTATATTATCAAGATAACAGAGATCACCCCCACGGCGGGTCGCTCTCCGCAAGGAGAGCGTGGATAGAAATTGCCGAAACAACTTGACGGAACGCCGCCACTGACGTCGCTCTCCGCAAGGAGAGCGTGGATAGAAATGTTGACGCGCAACACCTTTGCATATGTGTCATAGGTCGCTCTACGCAAGGAGAGCGTGGATAGAAATTCCAGAGCCTTGAGGGCCACAAAAGACCAAAATGTCGCTCTCCGCAAGGAGAGCGTGGATAGAAATCACCTAAAGCCGACAACGCTAAGGATGTATTAAGTCGCTCTCCGCAAGGAGAGCGTGGATAGAAATAGTCTTAACATTAACGGCCCGCTGAAAGCTGGACGTCGCTCTCCGCAAGGAGAGCGTGGATAGAAATTGGTCTATCTTGCATTGATACGGTATCTCATTAAGTCGCTCTCCGCAAGGAGAGCGTGGATAGAAATACCATCTAGTGCACTCAAGTGCACTAGGTCGCCGCCGTCGCTCTCCGCAAGGAGAGCGTGGATAGAAATAGGTCATTTCCGCGGCGGAACACTTTGACGCCACTGTCGCTCTCCGCAAGGAGAGCGTGGATAGAAATGCCACGGCTGCAGAAATCATCCGGCGTGTTGCGGCGTCGCTCTCCGCAAGGAGAGCGTGGATAGAAATAAGGATAACGCCGACACCGTCAAGGCTTATGCGGTCGCTCTCCGCAAGGAGAGCGTGGATAGAAATTGTACTCGTTTGCCGAAAGCCCAGCCGTTTTGTACGCGTCGCTCTCCGCAAGGAGAGCGTGGATAGAAATAAGACGGCAAACAGATTATGCAAAAATCGAAGCTGGTCGCTCTCCGCAAGGAGAGCGTGGATAGAAATTTGGCTTGGTGTTTGGATTGTCCCAGCGCCAACATGGTCGCTCTCCGCAAGGAGAGCGTGGATAGAAATTGTCTGGCGCGGATCGGTCGGGCTTAGCAGGCCGGTCGCTCTCCGCAAGGAGAGCGTGGATAGAAATCTCTGTCATCCCGGTCTTGGCTACATAGGCAGCGTCGCTCTCCGCAAGGAGAGCGTGGATAGAAATGTTGCGGCCCCCTGCGTGCTCTTTGCCGGCGGAATGTCGCTCTCCGCAAGGAGAGCATGGAATGTTTCTCTTTCTGACTGTTCAGGGTGGTTTTGTTCATGCGGATATCCGCTTTAATCTTAAAAATTGCTATAGTAAAAAACTCTCGCATAAAATAATATAAAAATATTATATTATCTACTTGACAAGGTACCCCGGCGGGGTATATAGTGAATATACCCCGCCGGGGTACCTTGCATATGATGGGAGGGTAACATAATGCAGGAAAACGAAAAGAAGGAACCGTGTTGCTGCTGTGCACACAAAACAAAGCATCGCAGTGAAGAAGAGTATAAAAGCCTGGTCCACAGACTGAATCGGATCGAAGGGCAGATTCGGGGCATCCGTGGGATGGTGGAAAACGAAGTGTATTGTCCGGATATTTTGGTGCAGTCGGCGGCGGTAACGGCGGCGATGAACGCGTTCAACCGTGAGCTGCTGGCAAACCATATCCGCACCTGTGTGGCGGATGGTATCCGTGCCGGGAATGACGAAGTTGTGGATGAGCTGCTGAAAACGCTGCAGAAACTGATGAAATAAGCATTGCCTGCACAAAATAGCAGAAGCAGAACATGAAATAAATGCACGAGTGTTTGAGCCAGCAAAAATGCCATGCCAGTGCCCAGTATGATTGTTTTTCTGTTCACAAACCATCGGTAAAAGTTTGTGTAACATTACCAGAGCCATGAATAAATGTCAGTCATTCCCTGTGAGAGGGTGTGGATAGAAATGCCGCATCGGCCTTGGTTGCCCCCAACGTATCGCTCTCCGCAAGGAGAGTGTGGATAGAAATGGTAACCTCAATAATACGTCGAATTGCAGGCTAGCCGCTCACCAAAAGGGGAGTGAGGATAGGGCAACACCGCACAATTCCCGCCTTGCGGCTTAAGCACCGCTCCGGCAGCT
>ENA-OPBD01001047-OPBD01001047.1-human-gut-metagenome-genome-assembly--contig:-NODE-1047-length-14735-cov-3.339782_pt1 | contig 14735 bp, 5 predicted proteins | sample MGYA00241062_ERZ501440 | MGnify/ENA primary metagenome ERZ501440 (study PRJEB25962, sample SAMEA2042628) | human gut metagenome | biome: human gut; feature: human-associated habitat; material: faeces...
GTCATTTCGGCGGTGTTGCCCGCCTTGTCGGTGACAACGATTTTCTGCTCGCCGTCCGCTGGAGATAGAACAAAGCTGCCGCTTTCGTCAAGTTCGACCTCTGTTCCGTTCACAGTGACGATGTCGATATGCTTCTCGTCAACGGTGACCGTCTGCGCCTCGCAGTAGGTCTTGTCGTTTTCTATGCCGGTAATAACGGGGCTTGTGCCGTCAAGCACAATGCCGTCCGAGCAAATGTAGTCCATGTTGCCCGCCGTATCGGTCAGTTTGACATAGATAATGTATTCGTTATCGGGGTCAATGCCGAACGGTGCGGTGTACGCTGTGAAGGCCATGCCGTCAAGCTCCGCTTTGGTAATCTCTTTAGCCGACAGCAGATATTCAACCGTTACCGTCTCACCGCTGTTGTCGGCTGCGGTGATCGTCACCGTTTGCGTGTCCTTAAAGAACAGACCGAAGGTGATGTTGTTGAGGAACGCTTTCCAACTGTTCTCGCTGATTTTAATTTCGCCCGTGGGCTTTTCGCTGTCTTCCCACTGCGCGGTGACAGTCATATTTTCAGCGGGCATAGTCGTGGGAATTTCCTTATCCCAGCCGATAAAGGTATATCCTTCTCTTGTCGGGGCTTTAGGTGCGGTAATTACCGTGCCGTAGTCCTGCGTAATCGGAGCAATCTCGCTGCCGCCGGCGGTGTCGAAGGTAATCGTGTAGGTGTTTGCTGCCCATTTTGCATACAATGTTATGTTATCGGTGACTTTATCGCTTGCATAATCCCACGCCGTGCCGTCGGCCTTGTTCCAGCCACCGAAGGTATAGCCCGGTGTGGCGGCGGGAGCATCGGGACGCGTCGCGAGAGTGCCGGAGGGCAGAACCTGCTTTGCGTATTCACTGTCGCCGTCCTTGTAAGTCACGATGACGCCGGTCGTATTGCCGTAAATATCCAGACCGCCGTAGAAGAGGCCCCAGTCAACATGGCTTGGATATACACTGGAAGTTCCGCCGATCACCGTCTTGCCTTTGAAGGCGGTAATACCGTTATCTTCTGCAAGACAGGTGATCTTACTTGACTGATTTAGGTAAACCCCACCGTATACCTCGCCGCCGTTGGCGTAAATTGTGGTCATATACGCAGCATTGATAGCGTATCTGCCGTTGTTTTTGATCAGGCCGCCGGTCAACGTGATCACGCCGGTTGTATCTGCGTTCGCCATCGGACCAAAAGCGTATATGCCGCCGTGAAAGGCCTCTCCGGTCGTTAATCTGTTTGGTGTTGAGCAGCCGACAATGCTGCCGGCGTTCATGGTGAACGAACCGTCTGAGAGGAACAGGCCACCGCCTTCATTGGCTATGCAGCCGACGATATTGCCGCCGTTCATGGTGAGTGCGCCGCTGCCGATGATCACGCCGCCGCCTTCCACCCCGTTGGAGAAGAAGATCCGGCTGCCCGTGCCGCCTGTGATGATGCCACCATAGACGGTCTCTGTACCGCTGTTGTCCAGCACCCAAGGTTCTGCGCCGTTAACCTTGAATTTGTGCTCCGCCGTGGGATTGCTGTCGATAAGGGTCAGGTCGCCGGTGATGCCGCTCTTATTATCGAGTATAATAACGCTGCCGCTGCCGGTCATTTTCAGAACATAGCCGTTGAGATCGAGGGTGACCTTGCGGAGGACGGTCAGGGTCGTGCCGATTGCAATGTCATTTTTCAGCGTGATGATGTCTGCGCTGCTGTCCGCCAGCGCATTGACAAGCTCTTGTTCCGTTTCGACTTTCCTGTTTGTCTCACCCTCGGCAAACGCCGTAGTCGGCACAAGGCATAGCAACATGCAAAGGGTGAGCAGGATACTGAGTATTCGTTTTTTCATATTCTATTACCTCCGTTTTCGTATAGGTCGGCTCAGTCAAGAGCAATAATGGTTATGTTGTACTGACTTTCGGTAAAATTGGTATTCTGGAAGAGCATATTTGTATATTGAAATGTCAAAGCAATATCCTCTTCGGCACGGTATATAGTGTTATACGGCATACCAAGTCTTGCACCTTGACCGTCATCTATCATACTCACATAGGTTCGCGTCTCAAGCATCATTTCAGAACTGTTATATCCGTCAATGAGTGATGCACCGCACAACTTATACATACCGTTAGCGCTGATCATAACCGTTCCGCTGAACACCATACTGTATGTGTGACCTTTTGAAAGGGTGATCGTTTTGCTTGATGAGTCATAGGAGATCAAATCTCCGCTTTCTTTTTTTACATTGAACGGAAGCGGTGTTCCCCAACTGTATACTCTGCCGTTTGCTGCAAAGTACCCGAAGCCTCCGCCGTTCTGACCGGGGTCGCCCTTGTCGCCTTTATCACCTTTATCGCCTTTGTCTCCTTTATCGCCCTTTTCTCCGGCATCACCCTTGTCACCCTTTTCGCCGTCAACACCGTCTGTTCCGGCAGCCTTTACGCCGGTGTCGGTTTCTCCGATCCACCAGTTGCCGTTCTCGCCGATGAACGGAGTATTTCCGTCCGCACCGTCAGAGCCGTTTTGTCCGTTTGTTCCGTCCTTGCCGTCAGCGCCGTCTCTGCCATCCGCACCTTTTAATGCGGTAAGGTCATACAGATTCAGCCATATTTCGTCGCCGACATACCGCCATTGCAGGGTATTTTCGTTTACACGGAACTCCGGCGTTTTTCCGTCTGTGCCGTCTGTGCCGTTCTGTCCGGCGGGGCCTGTAATATCGTCGATTGCCACAAGGTTCCGCCACTCGCCACCCTCATAGCGCCACTGTATGTGGGTTTCGGCGCGCTGCACCTCTATGCTTTTGCCGTTCATACCGTCCTTGCCGTCGGCGCCGTCTTTGCCGTTTGTACCGTCGGCTCCGTCTTTACCGTCTATGCCGTCCTTTCCGTCCTTTCCGTTTGTACCGTCTTTTCCGTCGGTGCCGTTAATGCCGTCTTTGCCGTCAAGACCGTTCTTTCCGTCGGTGCCGTTCTTACCGTTTTCTCCGGCAGCGCCCCGCAGCTCGGTAAACGACACAAGGTCGCGCCAATCGGTTTCGTTGCTGTATTTCCACTGGATCGCCGTACCGTTGTTCCGCACCTCCGGCAGCACGGTGCTGCTGTCCGCCGCTTTGCTGCATCCGGCAGCAAGCGCAATGCAAAGTGCAATGGAATGCAACAGATTCGTTTTTTCATTTTCCGTTACCTCCGTTCAGATATTGTGAGCGGTATTTATCTGCAAACATGGCTACCCCCTGCTTTAAGACCTCCATCTGTGTTTGAAGATAATATTCGTCCTCGAACATGGCGTAGTGTACGCAGGCGCGGACAAAGATAAAAATCAGCGGCGTGATGACCGTATAGGGAATGCCGATCTTCGGCTCCAGCCGCTTGGCATACTCGGTATAGCGTTCGTTCACGCCCTCAAAGAATTTCTTGCCGTGCTCGATATACTTCGGGTGCGTATAGATCTGATACATCAGCCGATATTTCTTGCCGTGCTTTTTGGCCGTCCAGTAGGGGATCTCCTTCACAAATCGGACAACATCCTTGGGGTCGGTGGGCGCCATCTCCATAAAGTCGTCCTCGACCTTTTCCATACAGTATGCCGTTGATTCGATGATCAGTTCGTCGAGGTTTTTAAAATACGAATAAAGATTTGCCTTTGTGCATCCGCACGCATCAGCAAGCGCTTTGATTCCGGTGCCCGTCAGCCCGTTTTCAGCATAGCAATCAAAGCATTTTTCCATCATTTCGCGCTTGCGCGCATTGTGCTGTTGCTCTGTTGTTTTCATGTTGCTTCGCTCCTTTTATGCGCACCGACCGTTCGGTTACGATTAGTATAGCATAGAATTGTGATAATTTCAAGAGCGGCTTGCGAAAAGCTGCGAAAAAGCGGGACAGCCACTATAATTTGACTGTCCCGCCGTCCGTTATTTCACGGAGCGCTTTTTCTTTTTGCCTACAACCGTAGTACCGATCACAAAACCGCCGCTGATGAATAGCAATGCAATCCACAGAGCCGGATTGCTTGTATCTCCGGTCCCCGGAGAATTTGCTTCCTCCGCAAGCGCCTTAATCTTCTCATCCAGCGCATCGAGTTTGCCCGGAGCATCCTTGCCGAGCATAGCTTTCTCGTTCTCGGTAAGCCCCGCAACGATCTCCTTCACTCGGTCGAGCGCACTCTTGTCGCTGAGCTTGGCGTCATCCGCAGAGGGCAGCTTGCCGATCTCCTCCGCCGCCTTTTCGGCATTGCCGATGGCAGCCAGCGCCGCCTTCACGGTTTCAAGCTTTTCTTCAAGGCTCCTGCTTTCTCCTTCGGTATAGTTGCCGCCGAAGTCACGCAGAGCGCCCTCCAAAGCCTTTTCCGCCTTTTCAAGGGGTTCCTTGTCCCGGAGTTTTACATTGTCCTTGGTGATGCCGTCAACCGCCTTGATCTCGTCGGCCTCGGCAGCGTCCTTTGCCGCTGCAATGCGGTCAAGGAGCGCACGTGCCGTGCCCTTCAGAGCTTCAAGAGCAGCTCTTTCCGCGTCCGTCAGGTTATCGCCGGAAAGCAGCGTGTCGGTATCGGCAATCAGTTTTTCAATGTCCGCCTTGTCGGCGCTCGTCACCTTGTCGATATCGTAGCCGTTCACGGTGTCGGTCAGATGGGTGATCTCATCCGCAACCTCTGTGATGCGTTTATTCAGGTCCTTGCACTTTGCAGCCGCCTCGGTCAGCTTGTTCCATTCCTCCTCGGTGGATTCGCCGTCGTCAAATGCTTCGGCGATGTCGAGAATCTGCCGCTCGACTGCGGATATCGTCTCCGCATCGCTCGATTTGACATTATCGACCGTAATCTCCGCGATAACATCGGTGACAGACGAAATCGGCTTCATATAGACCGTATACTCCGTCACATTGCCCGCCTTATCCACTGCACGGATGAAATAGGTCGCCTCCGTGTCGCCGGCAAGGGTGAACACATCTTCGACAGTCTCGCCGTTCAAGATGACCGATTCAAGATTTTCGTCGTCGATCGCGACCTTCTTAGTCACATAATAGGTCTTGCCGTTCTCGATGCCGACGATTTCGGGCGCGGCGGTATCAAAGGCCGCTCCGTCCGAGCCGATAAAGGTGACATTTCCGGCATTATCCTCAATGCGGACATAGATAATGAATTTATCCCTGTCCTTTGCCTCAATGTCGAAGTCGCTGTTATCCGTCCAATCGGTGATTGCACGAACCTCATTGTCAGTAAGCACCTTATCGGACTTGAAGTACAGTACAGACTTCACACCGGAGGCGTCGTCCTCTGCCGTCAGCTTGACATGGACATCGTCCTTAAAGAACAGACCGAAGGTAATCTTGTTGATAAACTTCTGGAACGCCGTGCGTTCGTTCAGCTTAACCTCACCGGTCGGCGCGGTCTTGTCGATCTTGTAGTTCTCGGTAACTGCCGCAGAAATAGCTCCGTTTTCGGTGTTCTTCACGAAGAAGGTAAGCTTGCCGTTACCGGTTTCATCCGACGCCGTAAGGGAATCTGCCCACTCGCCGTTTGCCGTATCGGTCAGGCCGAGCTTGTAGCCCGCTTTTGCCGTGATAACAAAGTCTTTGTTGATCCAGTCGTTGGAATTTACCTCATACTCGCTGCCGTCAGCAGAATATTCCACGATGCTCGCCGTAATGCCGGTCGGCTGAGTAAGCGTGTAGTTGCCGACGGTCACACTGTCGCCGGAGAGCGTAAACGCCGTAAAGCTGACCGGGATGTTATTACCGACCGTCACACTGTCAAAGGTGGGAACGCCGTTTATGAGCGTCAGCACATCGCCGTCGCCCACGCCTGCAAGTGCAGGTGTGCCGTCGATCTCAGCGGTGTTTTTACCGTCATACTGCTTATCCCTGACCGCAAGGCCGGTGATCGTCAACTCTTTGGCAAAGATATTTGCAGTGGTGCCTTCGGGTTGCGCCGACAGCACATAGTTTGCGGCGTCGTCTCCCGAAAGAGCAAAGTCATAGAATGTGACCGTCTTGCCGTTGCCGACATTCTTATCATTATACAATGCCTTGCCGGTTACAATGGAGACCTTGTCGCCGTCAACAAGTCCGTCTAATGCTCCGACAGCGGTGATCGCTGCATAAGCATTGCCGTCGTAGGTCTTGTCGCTGACCGTAACACCGGAGATGGTCACTTCTCTGGGCTTAATTTCAAAGACCATTGTCGAGAATGCCGCTTTGAAGGTGTCGGTCTCGGCAGTTGTAATGCGAATCGTATACTTGCCGACATTCTTCGGTGCGGCAGCGGTATATGCCGAATCATCCGCATCTGCAGGCTTGTATTCAACCGTCAGAGTACCGTCGGAATCGGTGCTGCAGGACGGAGCGTCTATCGGCTTTCCGTTATAGGTCTTTCCGTCGCTCGGCACATGGTCGATGCTCGGCGTCTTTTTGCTCACGGTCAATTTCACCGATGTCACGGCAGGCTCGTCACCCAACCTGTATTCCTCACCCAACGGGTTATAGACCGCACGGACGGTGTATTCGCCTGCTGCAAGAGCGGAAAGATAGCTGTTTTTAAGCGTTATCGTTCCGTCTTCGGATACCATGTAATCGGCACTGTCAAGAAGTGCGTCACCGTTATACAGCGCCTTTACGGTGTTGCCGTTAAGGCTGACCCGGAAGGAAACATCCGCGCCGTCAAGCTTCGTGAAGCTAATTGCTTCGGTGATCGCCTCGGCGTCGGTATAAACCACCACGCCGTCGGAATTGATAACGGAAACATTACCGCCGGCATCTGTCACGCGGAGATAGACATACGCTTTTCTGTCAGGCTCAATGTTGAAGGATGCCGTGCCCTCTGTGAGCGTCAGCTCCGTCCAGTCGCCGACAATCGCGTCCTTATCCTCAAATGCGGTCTCGGAAAGCAGATATTCAACCTTTTCAAGTCCGCTGCCGTTATCCGATGCGGTTACCGTCACGGTCTGGGTTTTCTTAAAGAACAGGCCGAAGGTGATCGTGTTCATAAAGGAATTGAATTTGTTCGTGCTTATAGTGATTTCCGCTGCCGGCGGAGTAATATCCGCAACACCGAAAACGGTGACGACAATATCGCTCGTCACGGGTGATACGGTATAGTTGCCGCTGTCGGAATGCATCGGCGCACCGTTGACATCGACCATGAAGCTTTCGGTTTTGGAATACCCTTCGGCAATTTCCAGCGTGAAGGTATACTCCTGGCCGTGGCCGACAAGCGGATCACCGCTGAGAGTATATCCCGCACCGCTGCTCAAAGTGACCTTATAGAGCATATTTACGGTTACCGTAACGCTCGTCGTGTTTCCGGCAACATCGGTGGCGATGACGGTATGCTGTTTGTTGTCGGGCATAAGGATATAACTGTCCAGCGTCAGCTGTACCTCTTCGCCGTCCACCGTCACGGTAAAGTCGTTATCATCGGTCACGGTGAATTCGGCAGCACTGTAATAGGTCTTTCCGTTTTCAATGCCGGAAATTATCGGCGCGTCACTGTCGGTTGCCTCAACATAGCCGCAGATACAGCTCTTTTCGTGGGTTTCGGTATTCCAGCGGCAGTCATGCGCATGGGGTAAGACCGTGACATTTTTAAGGCCGGTCACATACCCGTTTACGATTTCGCCGCTGTCCTTATCGGCGAAGGCACGACCCTCCCCCAGATAGCCGGCAAGGGTGCTGACTTTGGAGTTTTCCGTCATGTCGATATCTGCGAACTGACCGCCGGAGATACGAGCCTCACTACTTTTCAGCCTAACATAATTGGTGAATATACCTCCCGTAATGCTGAGCTTTCCGCCGGTAAAGGTGACCCATGCGTCCATATTGCGGTCTATGGTTACATCCGCTCCGCTAATTGTGCAATATTCGACAACGGCACCCCGAATTTCAAGTGCCAGCCGTCCTTTATTCAGAGTTAAAGACCTGACTTCGCCATTGCAAAGGGTAAGGGCGCAGCCATAATTTTCATCGCTTTGCGCATCGGAAATCGCCTCATTGATATCTGTATATCCCCTGAAAATACCGGGCTTTGTGATCGCTGCCGCTATTTTCAGTCCGCAATACGGGCAGTTGCCGTCCGAATCCATTCCGACGTGCTCGCATTTCATCACGGCAAGGTCGTACTGTCCGGCGGCCGCCCAGCCGGTTCTGTTTTCGGCGTCGGCACGGGAAACCCAGCTGTTCTTTGAAAACTCCGTTCCGATACCGTCGTAACGGCGATAGGCATAGCCCTCGGGGAGGAGATCGGTCAGCTTCACACCGTTATAGAGATCGCACATTCCGGCAGTTATATGTCCGCCGGTGAATTTCAGCGTACCGCCGTAAACCGCAACGGAATAGGTTGTGTCTTTGCTGCCGCCGGCTGTCACCTCGCCGCCGTCTCTGACAGCAAGACCTAAAGTGCCGTTGCCCCTTGAGTCGATGACCGTCAGCTTGCCGCTGCGTCCGGCGCCGCCCACATTCAGCGGATATCCGCTGAGACTCTTTCCGTTGAGATCCAAGGTAAAGCCCGTGGAATCGGTATCCGCATAAAATCCGTCGGGCAGCATGGTATTCCGCGCCCAGATCTTCACCGTGCAGCCGGAGTTTTCCGACTTGCAGGCCTCCGTTAATGCCTCGGTAACGGTTCCGAAATGCGTTACCGAGTCGCCCAGTCTGAGATCCGCCGCAACCGCAATACCGCAGTGACTGCAGATGTTGGTGTCAGGATCGGGATCGTGTCCGTCATACACCGTTATGGTGACTTCTGCCCGGTAGCCGAGCTTATCCGTGACAACGATGGTCACATCACCGTTTGCCGGGGGGACGACGAACCGGTTGTTTTCGTCAAGGGCAACCGGTTTGCCGCCGACGGTAATCGTGTCAATATTCTCCTCGATCACGGTAGCGGTCACTTCATCGCAATAAACCTTACCCGCTTCAACGCCCTGGATCACCGGCGCGGTGGTGTCAATAACAAAGCCATCGGAGCTTAAATAAGTGATCTTGCCGGAGGCGTTGGTGATCTTTACATAAACGGCATATTTTCCGTCCGCATCAATACCGATAGGGCCGGTGTAGGGAGCAAAGGTATTCCCCTCCCAGCTTCCCACAAAGTACATCTTATCACCGATAAAATATTCGACCTCAACATCCTCTCCGTTTGCATCCCCGGCGGTAACGGTCACGGTTTTTTCCTCCCGGAAAAACAGGCCGAAGGAAATGAGATTCAGAAATCTTTGCCGTGCGTTGCGCTCGTCAATGCGGATCTCGCCCCAGGGATACCCGGTTGGCTCCCACAAGGCGGTGAGCGTGACGGATTGAACGCTCTCGTCCCCTGCAAGGTCGGCATAGGTCGTTGCCGCATGGACGGCTGTTTCGCCGCACATCCATCCGGCGAAATAATACCCGGGTCTTTTGGGAGATTCTATGTTTTCCAGCACGCGATTTGTCCATTTCACATCGGTTCTGTCGGCGATCGCCGTGCCGCCGTTTGTTTCAAATCTTACGGTATACGACGGCTGCGCCGCCGATGGTGAAACAGTGTTCCGCCCTGCCGCAAAAGCTTCCCGTGCCGCAAATTATCACCTTAGGTGCCTTTGCAAAGTTAAACCCGGCATCGTCCGGCGAAAGGGCATACGGATATATATTATTTTTATAGGTTACGGTATAGTCCGTGCCTTCCTCCAAAACGGTAAGCACCTCCGGATCGGTCCGGTGGGCAAGCCTTGTCAGCTTCTTTTCGCTTCCGTCGAATACGCAGTTTTCAAGCCCGGAAAGGCGAGAAGTCCGTTTTCATAGCAGTATCCCAGATCGTACTTCCCGCAGAGACGGCATTTGCCGTATGCATCGCAGTCATGATCAAACCGCTTCCCGTTGACGGTGCTGCCGCAGAAGGTCATGTTTTCCTCCGGAATACCCGGCAGGTTCTTTTCGTGCAGGCCGTCATAAATGCGGTAGTCATCGGGTTCATCCCCGTATTCCTTAGTATGGCACAGGGATTCTACGGTGCTGTCCGTGATTTGGATTTTGACATTCAGCCATTTGCTGTAGCTGTCTTTTCCGATACCGGGAACATATGTGCCGGAGTTGCCCGAGCGCAAGGTGCCGCCTCTGGATATAACATTACTGTTTTCAATGATGATCTCCAGCGTTGCGTCGCCGGTCGCATGATAGCCCGCGCCGATTGCAGGGCACATCCTGTAAGTGGTGGCATCTACCGTGCTGTTTGCAATGCGGATCCGTGCGTCTTCATTAAATGAGGTGTACCATCCGCCGCCTATTGCCGAAGCATCGACAGCCACCGGCAAGTCAAGCCGACTGTCCTGTATGTCAATACTCTTAAAGGAGGCATACTTACCGCTGCCGATACAGCATCTGTTGGGGTAATGATTGTCGGCCATGCTTATACTGCTTCCGCGGATCACGATTTCACCCACAGCGGCATTATCGGCATTGCCGCCGATCATAGCCCCCGTTATCACGGTGCAGTCGGTAATTTCCACTTTTTTCAGCGTACCGGCACGTTTCATATAGATTCCGCAGGTATGGATCTCGGAATCTCTAAGAATAATGCTCGATCCGTCCCCGCCCTGTATGCTCCTTGGCTTCGGCAGGTTTATTTCGCTGTTTTCGACAACGAGAGTGCCGTTATTGCCTACGGAAATTCCCAAGTAGGTATCGTTTCCGTTCACGGACACGACACGGGAATTTTGAATGAGAATTTTATTCCCTTCTTCAAGGGGGTTGCCGCCGATAAGATTATATTTGCAGTTAAACAGAGGAAGCTCGGCGTCCGTGATCGTGATATCGCCGACGCTTTTATCCACCGACGCACCGATACAGGGACCGGACTCGCTGGAAAGGGACTTAATGGCATTGCCGATAATGGTGATTGATCCGTAATCGAGTTTGCTTGTTCCGCCTATAGCGGCGCCGTTGCCCTCTGCCGAAACGTAAATTTCTCCGTCGGTGATGAGCAGGGACGCGTTTTCGGAATATTCCTCGGTTTTCCATACGTTTGCACCGCCGATGCCTGCCGCGCCGCCTTTGCCGTACGCATGGATAACACCGCCGTCGATCAGAAGGCTTTTTCCGCTGCCGATACCTGCGGAGAGAGGATATTTCAATTCTCCGTTTCCGGTAGCCTCGATATTGCCGCCGTGGATGGCGACATCCGCATAATATCCGCCGATTCCCGCTCCGCTGTAGACGGTGGAGGCGTTGATGTTGCCGCCGTTTATGGTTACAGTACCATCATGCCACAAACCGATACCGATGCCCTTCGGCCAGTAGTATCTAGTTGAATCTTCTGTTACGCCGGCTATCGCCGTAACATTGCCGCCGTTGATGGTAATGTTTCCGCCTTTCCCGGCGCCGATTCCGCAATCCACGCCCTTGGCTATGACGGTGCCGCCGTTGATGGTAACGCTGCCGCCCAACTCGTATTTATTGGTTCCGATCCCGACTCCGCTGTCGAGAGCACTTGCAAGGTAGCTTCCGGTGGATGCGTCGACAATACCGCCGTTTATGGTAATATTACCGCCCTTTATGCCTTCACTGGGATAGCGCATATCGCCGGTCCCTCCGATGCCGGAAGCGCCTGTCCCCGCCTTTACCTTGATATGGCCGCCGTTGATGATGACATCTCCTTCATCCCGGGAAACGCCCCTTCTCTTTCCGTCTCTTCTGGTATGGTAGCTTTTCATACCGATGCCGGGGGTATTATTGCGGAACTCAGAGATCCATTCGGCTTCCTCTTTTTCCTCTTTAGGAATTCCGTACAGATCGATGGCATCCGGAATACACGCCGTCAGCTTACCCATGGTTTCGGCATCGTCAGTCTGACCGTAGACGGTAAAGGCGTCACCGGCCCCCAGGTCAATGCCCCATTTTGCATCCAGCTGCGCGCCGTCCGTCAGTATGAATTTCACATCGCCGTTCAGGCGGATACGGCTGGTAACCGTCACATCGCCGCTTATTACATACCACCCTGCCGGCAGGTCATAAAAGGGGTTATTTTTGATGTCCGGCTCGAAATAGCTCGTCAGCTCGGTATAGGTAAGGCAGCCCTGCATCTGACCGTTTTCGTCCAGGTAAGGGACCGGAGGCATACCGATGCTGTCCTCGGACCACCGGGCCACCAGCATTCTGACATTCCCGGGCACGGTCGAGCCGGGGGCATAGGTATTTCCGTCGTCGCCCACCCACACAAAGTCTGCCGAAGCGGGATTGCCTTCGGGGTCGGTCAGGTGCTTGGCTGTGGGCGCCGTAAACGATGCCCCCTGCCGCACGATCATCCGGACAGGTCCGGTATCGCCGCCAAGCTTGCCTTTGTTCAGGTTGACCGTTACCGCCCTCAGATCTTCGGCTTCCATCTCCTCCGGTATCTCAAGAATCGGGCGATAGCCTATGCCCGTGCCGGAGGACGGAGAGGCGCTTGCAAAGCTGTCGGCCCCCTCGCCGCCCCGATATACGCGCATGGACGCATCATCGGCGAAGGCATCCTGCCCCCAGGAGGGCGATCCCTGCCAGTTTTTGATATAGTTTCTGGTGAGGCTTGCGGGGTCGATCTCGCCCTTGACACGGATGGTATCCCATTCGTTGTTCCACGGAGTGCCGCGCACTTCCGTTTTGTTCAAATAGCTGTCGGTTCCCGCCGAGGGTGCGCGCATGGTATAGCTCACACCGCCGCTCTCAAAAGGCCTTCCGAAAATAAAGTCCTTTTCATTCAGCTCATCCCAGCTCACATCCCGTGTCACATTGTAGTTTGCAACAAGCAGGCTCCGGCTGCCTTCGGCCACTGCCGAGGAGCCGCCGTTTTGAGCATAGGTATAGACCGTTCCCGCATAGATAAAGGGCACACAGTCAAGGGAGCCGCCGTAAAAATCGGTGTTGGCATCCCCGGGAATACCGGCATCGGAGAGATTGAAATAGTATGTCGAGCCGGCTTCAAAGGAAAACTTCTCCTCGAAGATCCAGCAGGCGGTAAGGGTATTTACTTCGGCGGGGACGGGGTCGCCCACTCGGTAAATGTTCCCGTTTTCATCCCGCCAGTGGAAGTTGTTTTTCTTCAGATTCGTGGCGAAGTACATTTCGGTATTCGTGGGCGCGGAGAAGTCCTGCCCGGCTTTTACGATGATTTTGATTTTCCCCGAAGTCCTGCCGGCGGTGCTCCACACATAGCCGCCGTTAAGGTCGAGAGTGACCGCCTTGAAATCCTTTTCCGTGAGCTCGGCGGGTATTTCCAGAACAGGGCGTATGCAGGTATCGTTCCCTTCCGATCTCAGCTCGCCGTTATCAAACCTGCGGCTCGATCGTTTGGAGGCGTCCTCGCTGAAGGTATCCTGTCCCCAGCAATAAGAGTCGTTGCCTGTTATATATCCCTTATTCCGGATGGCATCCCATTCGTTGTTTTCCGGGATAACCGTACCCTCCTCCGAAACTCCGCTGCCCACCGTGGGCGCACGCAGAGTGTAGGTTAATCCGCCGCTTTCAAAGGACTTTCCGTAAATAACATTGCCCAAATGCAGTCCGTCCCAATCGGTACCGATTTTCAAAGCCTCCGCAGAAACAAACAGGCGATGGTCATAGCAATAACCGTATTGCGCATCGCTGTCCGTTGCCGCCGACGCGGCAGCGGAGGAATCGGCCTTCCCTGCCGAAGCGGCGTTCAGCACATAGGAATTCACCGTTCCGACATAAACGAACGATTCATAGTATTTGTACAGGCCGTTAATCATGCCGCTTATATCAAACCAATAGGTTTCGCCCTCCTCAAGGGAAAGCGGTTCCCGGGTTTGATCGGCATTCTCTGCCGACTGTCCGTTTTCCGTGGCGAAAACCAACGGCGTGACCATAGACAGCGCCATGCATAAGGTCAGCAGGATACTGAGTATTCGTTTCTTCATGTTGCGTTACCTCCGTTATATAAACTTAATCAAGAGCAGTAATTGTAATTGTACCGTTGAATCCGAGAAGTGTAGTTTTGTAGCTTGACTGCTCAATTCTGAATCGCAGGGGAATATCTTCGTCCGATGCTATATATATCCGGCTGAAACTGAAATGGTGCTGATCCCTTGAATAAGGCAGCTTTACGCCGTCTCTCTTTATGCGCGTAGCTTCTCTGCAAAAGCCGTCATCATAATTGTCCGTCATTTGAACAGAATAATTACCACTTCTGTCTTCGTGAGATTGCAGTTCCATAGATGCGCTTATGGTTACGCTGTATGTGTGACCTTTTTTCAGATATATCTCATCCATGTATGTAGAAACAAGTCCGCCGCTTTCGGCTTCTTTATAAACTTTTATCCCAACGGGCCGTTCGGCGCCGTTCTCTTTGTAAAGATCGCCTTTTGTCCAAAGCGTACCATAGAACCAGCCGGCGCAGCTGCCGTTCTGTCCCTTGTCTCCTTTGTCACCTTTATCTCCTTTTTCGCCCTTTTCGCCCTTATCTCCTTTTTCGCCGGGGTCGCCTTTGTCTCCCTTGTCACCCTTGTCGCCGTCTGTGCCGTCAACACCGTCTGTGCCGTCAATTCCCGCAGCCTTTACACCGGTGTCGATGTCTCCAATCCACCAGTTGCCGTTTTCACCGATGAACGGTGTGTTGCCGTCTTTGCCGTCAGCGCCGTTTTGTCCGTTTGTTCCGTCCTTACCATCGGCACCGTCCTTGCCGTCAACACCGTCTTTGCCGTTTATACCATCCTTACCGTCTGCGCCGTCAAGACCTTTCAAAATTGAAAGATCGTAAAGGTTAA
>ENA-OPBD01001049-OPBD01001049.1-human-gut-metagenome-genome-assembly--contig:-NODE-1049-length-14713-cov-10.438805_pt1 | contig 14713 bp, 10 predicted proteins | sample MGYA00241062_ERZ501440 | MGnify/ENA primary metagenome ERZ501440 (study PRJEB25962, sample SAMEA2042628) | human gut metagenome | biome: human gut; feature: human-associated habitat; material: faeces...
TTACCTATAATGGGGAAAAGCTGGATGACCTGAGGAAAAGAATTGCGCAGCAGGAGTAATCCCATCGTAAGACCAAAGGAGGAGCGCCATGCTTCCTGAAGAACGAGCGCGGGAGAAGATTGACCGGCAGCTGAAAAAAGCCGGCTGGGAAATTGTATCCCGTGAAGAATATACTCCTCACAGTGCTTCCGCCGTTAAGGAAGGGCTGATGCAGGGAAACACGGAAAGCGATTATCTGCTTTTTGTGGATGATAAGGCTATCGCTGTGGTGGAAGCCAAGCGGGAGGAAAACCCGCTGGCGGAAGATGTGCAGTCCCAGGCCGAGGGCTATGCCACTCATCCGCAAAATTGGTATGGTCTTTGGTATGACGGGTTGATTCCGCTGGTTTATCTGGCCAACGGGAGCAAGATTTATTTCAAAAATCTGCTTTCTCCTGAAACGGATTATATTGAGCTGACCGAAATGCATTCTCCCAAGAAGATGCTTCAGCTGATTCATCAGATTTCTGCCTATGGCGCTTTGCCCTGCTTGGAGAAGCGCGGCCTGCGCGATTGCCAGTATCGCGCCGAGATGGAGTTTGAAAACGCCATCAAGAACGGGAAAAAGAAAAGCCTGGCCGTGCTAGCCACCGGCAGCGGCAAAACCTATCTGGCCTGCCTGGCCAGCTATCGCCTGCTGAATTATACCCCTGTGCGCCGCATCCTGTTCCTGGTGGACCGGAACAATCTGGCCCGTCAGACAGAGAGTGAGTTCAGCCAGTTTGACCGCACGGAAGGCCAGACGGAAATGAGCTCCCTCTATGAGATCAAGCGGCTGAAACACGATACCGAGCTAAAAGCCGACATTGTGATTTCCACCATTCAAAAGCTGTTTGCCGTATTGACCGGGCAGCAGCTTTCGGAGGACAGCGAGGACGCCGAAGACGAGCGGACGACACAGGAGGAGGAAAAGGAAGGCAAGGATATCATCCGCCTAGATGGGGATTTGAAAATTCCGCCGGACTACTTCCAGCTGATCATCGTGGATGAATGCCATCGCTCCATTTACGGCAAGTGGCGGGCGGTGCTGGATTATTTCTCCGGCGCGCATATTCTGGGCCTCACCGCGACGCCCACGCCGGAAGCCTATGCGTTCTTCAATAATAACATCATCGAGAATTATACCTACGACGATTCCGTGGTGGATGGCGTCAATGTGCCTTCCCGCATCTATCGCATCAAGACCCAGATCACCGAGCACGGCGGAGCAATACGCGCGGGAACGAAGCTCATGGAAACAGCCCGCAGGACAGGCTGGGAAACGATTTATACGGCTGGCGAACGGGTGGACTATGATCCTTCCGCCCTGGACCGCTCCGTGGTGAACGAGGATCAGATCCGCAAGGTGCTGACAGCCTACAAAAAAGCCGTCTATGAAGAGCTGTACCCCGACCGGGAAAAGAAATGGGAATACGTGCCCAAGACGCTGATTTTTGCCAAGGATGACAACCACGCCACACAGATCGTGGAAGCGGCCAAAAATGTATTCGCGTCTGAATTTGAAGGCGGCGAAGTGCCGGAGCATTTTGTTCAGAAGATCACCTACACCTCAGGCGATTCCAACGGCCTGATTCGCGATCTTCGCATTGAAAAAGACTTCCGCATCGCCGTCACGGTGACGCTGGTCGCCACCGGCACCGACGTAAAGCCCCTGGAAGTCGTGCTGTTTATGAAGGACGTCATGTCCGATGTGCTGTACACCCAGATGAAGGGCCGCGGCTGCCGGGTGGTGGATGATGAAAAGCTCCGAGAGGTTACGCCCAACGCCGGCACCAAGGAATGCTATTACATTGTAGACGCTGTGGGCGTGACGGAGCATGAAAAGGTCATTCCCCATCCCGTGGTGAACCCTGCGCCGGGCCACAAGGTGCTCTCCCTGGAGCATTTGCTGGAGCACCTGGCCCATAACGAGCTCAGCGACGAAAACCTGTGGCTGCTGCGGGATTACTGCGCCACCATCCATCGCCGTTATGAGAATAACGCGCTGTTCGGCAGGCATCTGGATGCCTTCATTTCCAATTACGGCTTCGCTCCCCGCACCATCGCCAACGCCATCCAGCAGGCGTTTGATCAGGATGCCCTGCCGCTGTACAGCAGCCCCTCCGAGGACAATTCCGCCCGCATGGCGCTGATCGACTGCCTGATCACCAGCATCCCTGCCAGGCGAAAGCTGCTGGAAATGCAGCGGGGCTACGTCGTCCGCACGGAGGAGGACCCGGACGAATTGATTTACGCCGGTTTCTCCAAGGAAACGGCTAAATCCTTCATCGAAAATTTTGAGAAATATCTGAACGATAACAAGGATCGTCTGGAAGCCCTGCGCATCATCTACAACGCCGAGGACACCGTGATCACCCATACCATGCTGGCGGAGCTGCGGGACAGTCTGCTGGCTCAGGATCGCCGCTTCGGCATCTATCCCATCTGGAAGAATTACAAGGTGTTGGATGAATCCGGCGACGTGGACGAATTGGACACCAAAGCCAATGTGAACGCCCTCACCCACCTGATCCAGCTGGTGCGCTTCGCCTTCAAGCGGAGCCGCACGCTGACCAGCCTACTGAACGGCTACACCCAGCGCTTTAACTTGTATTGCGGCCAGGCCCAGCGCAGCCTGACCGACGATCAAAAGGAACTGATGCGGCAGATTGCCGAGTTTGTCATCAACGACGGCGCGCTGTCGGTGATGGACCTGAACGAAGTGGATACCGACCTGTGGCGCAGGGGCATCACCCTGTTTGGCGCGAAGGTGCTGGAAGCCGAAATGCGCTCCATGGCCCAGATTTTGCTGAAAGCTGCGTAAGAGGAGTATCAAAATATGGCACAGGAAAAGAACCAGAAAACCGAATCCGCCCTGCTTTCCAAGGTGTGGAATATCGCCAACGTGCTGGCCGCAGCAGGCGTGGGCTTTACCGATTATATCACCCAGCTCACCTACATCCTGTTCCTGAAAATGGACGATGAAAAGGAAGCCCTGGGCCTGGGCAGCTATCTGCCGGAGGGCAGCAAGTGGAAGGATCTGTGCGCCCTCAGCGGCACCGATCTGGTGGAGAAATACGAAGAAATTCTCAAGGAGCTTTCAGAATCCGACGGCCTCATCGGCACCATCTTCACCCGGGCCACCAACAAGATCGACCGCCCCGTGATGCTGAAAAAGGTCATCGACATGGTGTCCGAGGATAACTGGTACATGATGGACGGCGACCTGAAAGGCGCGATCTATGAAGGCATCCTGGAAAAGAACGGCCAGGATAAAAAGAGCGGCGCGGGCCAGTATTTCACGCCCCGTGCGTTGATTGCCGCCATGGTGGACGTGGTGGACCCCAAGATCACCGAAACGGTGGCCGATCCCTGCTGCGGCACCGGCGGCTTTTTGCTGGCGGCCTATGAGCACATGCGCAAACAGAGCAAGGACGTGGAAAAGCAAAAGTTCCTGAAAAACAACGCCCTTTTCGGCGCGGATAACACCTCCCTGGTAGTCACCCTTGCCTCCATGAACCTGTACCTGCACGACATCGGCGTGAAGAAAAGCCCCATCGTGTATCAGGATTCCCTGCTGGACACCTCCGATCACCTGTACCAGGTGGTGCTGACCAATCCGCCCTTCGGCACCCGGCCCCAGGGCAGCGTGGAAGTATCCGCCAACCGACCGGAATTCATCAAGACCAGCGACAACCAGGTGAACTTCCTGCAGCACATCATGTCCATTGTGCGCACCGGCGGGCGCGTGGGCGTGGTGCTGCCCGACAGCGTGCTCACCGATGCCGGCACCACCAAGCAGGTGCGGGACAAGCTGATGAAGGATTACAACCTGCACACCATCCTGCGCCTGCCCACCGGCATTTTCTACGCCAACGGCGTGAAAACCAACGTGCTGTTCTTCGATAAGGGCGAGCCCACGAAGGATATCTGGGTCTATGATTACCGCACCGGCGTCAAGCACACCATGGCCACCAAGCCCATGACCCGGGCGCATTTGCAGGAGTTTGTGGATTGCTACTGCGCCGGGCATCAGCAGGACCGACAGCCCACCTATGACGCGGAAACCAACCCCAACGGCCGCTGGCGCTGCTTCTCCGCCCAGGAGGTCGCCGCCCGGGAGGATTTGAACTTCAAATGGATCGACTTCACCGAGGAGGATGACCGCTCCGTGGATGAAATCCTGGCCGAAATGCAGCAGGAATCCGACAGCATCGCCGCCGCCGTGGAAAAGCTGAAATCTCTCTTGGGAGGGATGGAGCTGTGATGGATACCCAGGCAATTCGCAAAAAGATATTGGATTTGGCCCTGCGGGGAAAGCTGACGGAACAACTGCCGGAGGATGGGACTGGACAGCAGCTATTTCAGCATATACAAGAAAGAAAAGCTGTATTAGCAGGAACAGGGAAAGCAAAAAAGCAAGAATCTCTTATTCCACTTACAAAAGAAGATATACCGTTTGAAATCCTGGATAATTGGCAATGGGTCAGGCTGGGAGATATTACAGCAAAAATCACTTCCGGCAGTACTCCGACCGGTGGTAAGAAATCCGATGCATATGTAGATAAAGGCTTCTGTTTCTTTCGTGAGCAGAACATCTATAATGATGGTATTCACAGCGAAGGAATGGTTTACATTACCGAGCAGTTGCTAAATACTCGAGAGAATAGCACCGTTATTGCAAAAGATATACTGCTGAATATAACTGGTGGCTCTATTGGCCGTTGCGCTATTGTACCAGACGATTTCTCGAAAGGTAGCATCAATCAGCACATTTTAATTATACGAATGGTTGAAGAAGAAACAAGGTTCTTTACACATCTGGTACTATGTAGTCCTTATGCCCAGAACCATATCAAGAGCAAAGCTGTCGGAGACAAAGACGGTTTTAGTGGCGGACGCTGCAAATACATGCCAGTTCCCTTACCTCCTCTTCCTGTTCAGAAACGAATTGTAAGTATTATTCATTCCGCATTTTCTGTTTTAGATACCATCGACACCCTGCAAAGCCAATACCAGGATAACCTTGCCACCCTGAAAAGCAAGATCATTGATGCCGGAATTCAGGGCAAGCTGACGGAACAGCTCCCGGAGGATGGCACTGCGGAGGAACTGTATCAGCGGATTCAGCAGGAAAAGCTCGCCCTGGAGAAAGCCGGAAAAGTCAAAAAGAGCAAGCCTCTGCCGCCCATCTCTGAGGAAGAAAAGCCGTTTGATATTCCGGAGAATTGGAAGTGGGTCAAATTAGGTAATGTTATAACACTTGTTTCTGGGACTGATTTCAAGCCAGAGGATTATAATGATTCAGGAATCGGAATGCCGTATATGACAGGCGCAAGTAATATTGAAAATGACAAGTTGATAATCAATAGATGGACACCATGCCCGAGAAATATTGCGTATGAAGGAGATTTACTCCTTGTTTGCAAAGGATCAGGGTTTGGAAAACTTGTCATTTGCAATGTGTCTGAGGCTCACATTGCGAGGCAATTCATGTCTATCCGTCCTTATTACGGAGTTGATGTGAATTATGTTAAAGCTGTCATGATAAACTCATTTCAGATCATTAAAGAGGCCGGAAAGGGATTAATTCCCGGCGTCGATCGTGATACAGTTCTGAACATTCCTTTACCCCTTCCACCCATTGCCGAGCAAAAACGCATCGTTGCGAAGCAGGAAGAACTGCTGACGCTGTGCGAGAAAGGGTGATAATAATGAGGCTGGAAACGATTATTCTAATTAATCGGGCTCCTTTTGATAAATTCAGGTTGGATTTAACCTCCGAGAATGTCATTGTCCTTTCTGGTATTAACGGAGTTGGAAAAACGACAATCCTTTCACATATTGTTGATGCCTTTTATGAATTGGCAAAGAAAGCATATCATAATGAATTTGAACATACATCAAACAAGTATTATCGTATTTCTTCCGGTGCCTTCTCTCTTGACAATTCAAAAGCTTCCATTGTTTATTTGCGCTTTCGAGATAATGATGAGACGTTTTTTGATTATATAGATGTTCAGGGCAAGTGTAACGAAGGAATATATGATGATCAAATAGTGTTAGATGGCAAAATTCCATATGAAGATATGAAGAATAATCTAGAGAAGTCAGGCAATACTAAACACTGGTCTATATCAGATAATAAAGCCATTGCTTTGCTGTTTGAAAATAATCTTATGACCTATTTTCCTGCTTACAGGTATGAAACTCCGTCATATCTAAACGATCCTTATAAATTGAATCTGTCCTTTAGTACACAAATGAGCATGAACGGATACTTGCCAAATCAAATTGAAGTAACCTCAGATTTTCCTCAAATAGCGAATTGGATAATGGATGTTGTTCTTGATATGTATATATATAAAGGACAAACAATTGGATTATTTGAACAGCTTAATGATGTGTTAACAGCTATATTGATATCGAAGGTCAATTGCAGAACACGATTCGGTGTTGGCCCAAGAACTTCTGGGCTTAGTAGAATTGCTGTCATGAAAAGAGATGTAGAAGGAGTACAAGTCTATCCAAGTGTTTTCAATATGTCTTCAGGAGAACTGGCACTTCTTAGTTTATTTGGTGAATTAGTAAAGCAGTCGGATTCCATCCAAACTCAAATCAATGAAGTGAAAGGAATTGTATTAGTAGATGAAATAGATAAGCATTTACATGTCAGGCTGCAAAAAGAAGCGCTTCCCAAGCTAATAAAGATGTTTCCCAATGTCCAATTTATTGTATCTTCACATTCACCTTTTCTTGCTCTTGGATTGCAAGAAGAACCAGATTTAAAGTATATAATGATTGACCTTGAAAGAAGAGTACCATGCCTTCCAGAGCAAACCGAGATATTTAGAGATGTATACAATATTATGATTGCTCAAAACGAACGATTTGCAGATAAATATCATGAATTACAAGCTAAATTAACAGATAGTACAAAGCCAATTGTTATTACAGAAGGGAAAACTGATTGGAAACACCTTAAAGCAGCACTCAGAAGATTGTCGGTTGAAATAGATATTGATTTTTTCGAGTTTGATGACAATTTAGGTGATACCGTTTTGAACGATTTACTTATGTCATATGCAAGAATACCACAATTACGACCTATCATAGGAATATTTGATCGAGATAATACTCAACTGATGACGAACATCGGGATTAACGATTGCCCTTATAAAGTGTTAGGGCAAAATGTGTATGCTTTTGCCATACCTCTTGTCCACGAGGATACATATGGTAGTTTTATCTCAATTGAGCATTATTACAATCGCGAAGACTTAACAAAGATGGATGAAAATGGACGCAGAATGTTTTTGGGCGATGAGTTTTATCCGAGCGGGAATAGTAAAGATGGGCAATACCAAACAAAAATCAGCAAAATACAGAACAAGATAAGTGTTAATGGCATTATAGATGAAAAAGTATATATGAGTTCTGACCTTGAGCAAGCTCATTCTATCGCATTAAGCAAAAATGCTTTTGCAGAATTGATCTATTCTGATGATTCGTTCGCTGATGGTTTTGATTTTTCTGCTTTTGCTAAGATATTTGGTATTATAGGAACTATAATATCTGAAAACAATTGTGATAAGAAATAGGAGAGAATCATCATGATGCACAGTCAGATAACCATTGATGAACTATTAACCGCCAAAGAAGGAGAGCACTATCAGTTCAAAGAGGCAAAACGGCGCTTTGATTCTGATGAAGCGGCCCAGATTTGCTGCGCTCTTGCCAACTGTGGTGGTGGTATACTGGTTCTTGGCATTACAGACAAACGCCCCCGCAAGGTCGTCGGCAGCGAGGCATTCGACCAGCCTGAGCGTACACGAAAAGGGTTGATCGACAAACTGAAAGTCATGGTGGACTTTCAGATTCTTAAAGATTCCGAAGGTAAACGGGTTCTTGTATTTAGCGTGACGAGCCGCCCTATGGGTCTGCCTGTTCAGGTTGACGGTATTGTCTGGTGGTATGAAGGGGACAGCCTGATTCCTATGCCCGAAAATATCCGGCGTCGAATTTACGAGGAGACTGGATTTGACTTCTCCGGCAGTATCTGCGAGAAAGCAAAAATCTCTGATCTTGATGAAACCGCCATCGACGCATTCCGGGATAAATGGATTGAGAAGAGTGGAAACAGGCGTCTGGCCAATCTGTCCGCCGAACAACTGCTGCACGACTGCGAAGCGATCACAGACGAAGGCATCACCTATGCCGCGCTGATCCTGTTCGGAAAGAAGGAAGCGCTCGGAAGGCTACTGCCACAGTCGGAGATCATTTTTGAGTATCGTTCTTCCAACGTTTCCGGACCAGCCAACCAGCGGGAAGAGTTCAGGGTCGGTTTCTTCGCCTGCTTCAATCGTCTGTGGGAACTGGTGAATTTGCGCAATGACATTCAGCATTATCAGGAAGGCTTCTTTATCTTTGATATCCCAACGTTCAACGAAAGCGTTGTCAGAGAAGCAATCCTGAACGCTGTCAGCCATCGAAACTATCAGCTGGCCGGAAGCGTATTTATTCGGCAATTCCCGGACAGACTTGTGATCGAAAGCCCTGGCGGCTTGCCAAATGGCATTTCTCTTGACAACATCCTGGATCGACAAATCCCCCGCAACCGCCGAATCGCAGAGATCCTGGCTCTATGTGGTCTGGTGGAACGGTCCGGTCAGGGTATGAACATTATCTACGAAACCAGCGTGAAAGAAGCCAAGCCGCTGCCGGATTTTGCCGGAACAGATGACACTTTTGTCAGCCTGGCTCTGAATGGCCTGGTGATCGACAAGCAGATGCTATTGGTAATCAATCGGATAGGAAATGAACGGCTCGACACGCTCACTACTGCTGATTTTCTGACGATCAATGCTCTGTATCATGACATGCCTCTCGACAACCATATGCATGATCGGCTGAAGCACTTGACAGAAATGGGGATCGTGGAGCATATTGGCCGGAGCAAGTATGTTCTTTCACGCAGCTTATACAGTGCTGTTGGAAAATCCGGCGTCCACACAAGGATTGTCGGCTTGGATCGTGAGACAAATAAAGAGCTGTTGCTGAAGCACATGCGGAAAAAGGGGAAGGAGGGAGCGTCTTTCAAGGAGTTCCAACAGGTTTTACCAAACCTCAGCAGGGATCAGATCACAGTGTTGCTGCGTGGACTCCGCAGAGAGAATCGTGCTTACTGCGCAGGAAAGACAAGCGCATCAAGATGGTTTGCTGGCTCCATGCCTACAACAGATATTGAGGTATGACACATAAAACTTGAGACTAAACTTGAGACTGTCTTAAGATTTAGTCTCAAGTTTGTTGCATCATGCTGTATATTAAGCTTCACTGATACTGGCTTTGCTCCGGCTTCACCATTGACTTCACCACCGACTTGACCACCGACTTGACCACTTGTCGCAGGTGAAGTCCCGGGACCGACCTTTGTCATGAACGTGTTTTTACTGAGCTGACCACGAAAAAGCCGCCCCTGAAGAGGCGGCGATACGAACTCAGTTAAAAACCAATTCATCAAGTACGATTTCTTCAACCCGATGCCGGATGCCGTTCATCTGAGAAATCCACCCCAACTGGTCAGAAGCCTTCAGCTTTTCATTGATGCCTTCAGCTTCAGCCATCTGGGCGATCATCTGTTTCATCCGACCTCGGCAGACCTGGTCAGTTTCTGCCAAATGCTCATACAACTTGCCGGACAGAATCAGACGAGTGTATAGGCCGGGACGATGCTCTTCCAGGTAAGCTTTCCGCATCCGGCCATAGTGGCCAATGGCCTGGTTGGGAGTCTCAGGGCGTTCCAGATCAGGAAAATAATAGTCTCCTTGAAGCGTATAATGAATACCGTTTTCAATGATTTCCTTTTTCAGATTTGTCATGGTGATGACCTCCTTCGATTCGTTACTTGATCAGTGTACTTGCTTCCGTACCCGTCAAACAGCGCATCTCAGCAGATCATCCCCGGGTGTTGGTTTCCACCCCAACCACCACCCCAATCAGGGTTTTATCAGAGTGTATGTTATTTGCTGTAATTGTGTAAATTGGTTTCAAAATCGAACCGTATTATACATAATTGCACACTATTTACAGCCGTCTCCGACTTCAAGTCCTGTTTCCCGCACCACGGAAATCCTTGATTTACAAGGGTTTCCGATTTTTTTATGTGCGGAAATACCCAAACCTTACCCAAACGATACCCAGTCATCACATGTTTTCAATGAAGGCCTGCATCCTGTTTGCCGATTCGCGGCGCATGGTGTCCGTCACGTGACCGTAGCGATCCAGCGTGAACGCCGCGGAATAGTGTCCCATGTTTTCCTGCAGGGTTTTGATGTCATCCCCTGCCCGAAGGCTGTTCACCGCGAAGGTATGGCGCAGATCGTGCACCCGATGGTGCTCCAGGCCTGCAGCCGCCAGAATGTCCTGGAATTCCTTCCAGATGGTAGGCTGCGAGTAATGACTGCCGTCTTTGTGGGTAAAAACCAGATTGGGAAACTCCCCCCCCGGATTCCAAAGGTCGCCCATCAGGAGCCGCTGCTCCGCTTGGGCGATTTTGTGCTTTTTGAGCACCTGCATGATGTAGGGAGCGGGAGCAATGACGCGAGTCTTGCCGTTTTTGAGGGTGCCGAAGCGATACTTCTGTCCCTTCTTGCGGGTCTGCACCAGCTGCTTTTCCATATGAATCACTTCGTTCTCGAAGTCCACGCAGTCCCAGGTCAGGCCGATCAGCTCGCCGATCCGCATCCCGGTGAAGGTGGCCGTCAGAAACAGCGTCTCGAAGGGGTTGCCTTTCAGCTCTTCGAACAGCTTTTTCTGTTCCGGTGCGTCCAGGGGCACCACCGGCTTCTCCACCACCTTGGGACGGATGGTGTAGGTGGACGGGTTCTTCGTCAGATACTCCACCCGCATGGCCATGTCCAGCGCCCGGTGCAGGATGCCGTGGATGTTCTTGATGTACTTGGGGCTCACTCCATCGTCCCGCATCTTGTTGTAGAATTTCTGGATCATGGGTGTCCGCAGATCCTTGAGCAGTACGTCTCCGAAGGCAGGCTTCAGATGCAGCCGCACCACGGATTCGTACTGGAGCGCCGTATTGGGCTTTACATCTGCCAGGTACTCCTTCAGCCAGGTGTCCAGCCATTGCCCCACGGTGATGACATCCTCCGGCCGGGGCTTGGGTGGCTCCTTGGGAGCGGCAGGTGGGGTAGCCGCCTGCCCTCCGTCGATGCCCAGCAGCGCTTTCATCTTCTCCCGGCACTCCTTCTGAGTGCGGGCGTAGACGCTCTTGCTGATCAGCTTGCCCGTCTTGGGATCGGTGCCCAGGGTGACCCGGGTCTCCCAGGTGCCATCGCTTCTTTTTCTCAGATTTCCTTCGCTGTTAGCACGCTTCAGCGCCATAGTTTTCTCCTTTCTTCAACCAATCCATCAGGGACTGCCGCGATATCAGGATCTTTTTCCCCACCTTCACGGACCGTACCTTCCCGGTGCGGACAACTTCGTACATGGAGGGTTTGCTGATCCCGATCAGCTCGGCGGCCTCGGAGACTGTCAGCGTGACTTTGTTTTCAGGCAAAGATTGTTGCGGTATATCTTTTTTAAGGTGCGCAGGCTCTGGACCGGGAGCAGCTTCATCGAATTGCAGAAGCAGCTGATCCACGATCTGATGTACCTGTTCATTAGTATAGAATCCCATATTCATATCGTCAATATCCTTTCACGCTTTAAAGTGATAAAAAGTTGTAAACTTTCTTTTTCCGAGCGCGCCTGCAGTTTTGTTACCGGTTTAGAACCCCGTTTTTGAGGGAGACGATATATTTATCGTCCGCCTTCAAAATCGCCCTTTTTCGCGCCCGGAACCCCCTTGAAAAATAAGGACTTTTTCTTTCCTAAAGCGTTTCAATCGGTAACAAAACTTGTTTGATTTCTGTGAAAACTCGTAATGCATAGAAGCGCTTTTTCCCCGTTTTGATGCGTCCATGCGTCCGGTGATGTTACACAGGGTTGGTCTTTCTCCCCTGGCGTCCGGACGCATGGACGCTTTGTTTGGGGCAAAAGTTGCTTTATGCGTCTTTGAACGGGTTGTCATCAGGATCGACCTTCTGCCATCCGCCTTGCATGTAACCCGACGGGCTGATGATGGAGCCGATCCCCCTGAAGCCTCTCACCTCGCGTCCTGCGCTGTTGGTAAGATGGGTGGTGTATCGAATGCCGAGCTTCTCCTCGTTGGCGCTCAGGTATTCCACAAACGTCTTTCGCTTCATGGGCGGATAGGCATTCTCATCGCACCAGGTACAGTACACGGCATACAGATCCTTGGGGCTGATGGAGCGTTCCGGATCGCGGACAATGTACCCCTTCGACTCCAAGAACAGCTCGATGTTGTTGGCATCCTTCTTCACCATCTCCCGGCTCAGCCTGGCGCGGCCGCTCTCTGTGAATTGGAAGTTGTTCTTCACCAGCCGCAGCAATCCCGCCATCGCCCAGAGAAAGATGCCCTCCATTTCTTCACAGAGCTTTTCCGAAAGGTTGGGATCATCGATTCTATCCGGCGGCTTTCGCTTTGTTGTCAGGATCAGCTGCCGGCGGAAGAAGCCGTCGCTGCGATCATACAGGGAAACCAGATCGCCGTTGGAGAAGGCCAGGATGCGGGCGTACATGAATCCCTGATAGCTCTGCTTGCCCTTACGCTCCAAATCCATTTTCCCCTTCGCCGTGACAATCGCTTTGATGTAGTTCGTCTGCTTCAGCGCTTCCAGCCGCATATCGTCGTCGATCATCAGGTGAATGTGTTCCAGGTCGGCACGGGCGAAAGGGTTTTCAGAAATCTTTCCGACGCTTCCGTCCTTCGCGTTGGGGCCGAACATCCGGGACAGCACATGGCCGATCTGGCTCTTGCCTTCGCCGCCGCTGCCCTTGATCACCATCATCTTCTGTCCGGCGTTGCTGGGAATCAGGCAGTACCCGATGAATTCCTGCAGTGTGGGAATGTCCTCCGGCCAGAACAGCTCTGACAGAAATTTCAGCCAGCGCTCCGGCTTTTTCACTTTCGGATTGAACCGAACAGGGAACCTGCTGCGGACAATTTCATTTTGCGCTTCGATGAAGCTGCCGTCCAGAAACACCGTGCCATTCTGCACATGAACCCGATCTGTCTGTGGCAGCAAGCCTGTCACCTGGGCTTTGATGCGAAGATCCTTCATGATATCATCCACCTTTTTGCTCATCCCGGTGACGATGAAAGGCTCCAACTGCTGGTAGATGGTTTGCCGCATGGCGTCCTCATTGGTGACCCTGCCTTCCGTGGTGAAGAAGGAATTTTCGGTGTAGGCCAGCTTGTGACGCTCCAGGAATTCACGGCAGAAGATCGGTTCATTGATTGTTTTCCCCGTGAACCATGCCGGCCAGGTATCAAGCCGCTCGATCTTTTTCTGGGCCATCGTTCTTCACCTCCTGGCATCTTTCGTTAAGGATCGCTTCGATTTTTGCAACAGTATCTGTGCTCCTGATGGAATCCATGATTGCTTTCCGCTCGTCCGGGTCGGATGAAAACAGACGATCAATGGTATCGCTCAGGGGTGGCAGGTGATGAACAGCGTGCACGAATCGGTCATCCCAGTTTTCATCTTCGGGATCAGAGGGAACGAACTCTTCCTTCCATTTCTCCAGGAGTCGCTCGTATTCGATCAGGATTTTGAGCACGCGCTGCTCCTCTTTTCTTTCGATCACGGCAGCAGACAGCTTCGGGATCGGCGCGCTTTGACCCGGCGGCAGCGGCTGAATGTTGAAATCATTCGCCAGTTTTTTCGCCGCGTCATACAGCGAAAGATCGAATAGTTTTGCCGTGAAGTCGATCACATCGCCGGTGGTGTGGCAGCCGAAGCAGTAAAACCGTTCGTCGATTTTCATGGAAGGATGACGGTCATCGTGGAATGGACAGTAGGCCATGCCACTGCGATTCACGGGAACGCCATAGCGCTCTGCTGCCTGACGGGTGGTAACTTGGGATTTGACTTGGGTAAAAAGTAAACTCATTATTTCCTCCTGTTGCTGATGTTTCCGTTGTGCTTTCTGCTGTATGTCCGATCACACAGCAGGAGGACATCCCGCCGTTCTGCGTTCGGATCATGCTTCGCGACGGCATGACGCAGGACGGCTTTATGTGAACGCGCAGGATAGCTTTTCCTGCGCGGGAAATCGTGGGGGATGAAGCCTTATGCTCGGGCTTTCATCGTCACCATATCACACGGCCTTCAAAATCGTTTTCACGTTTTGAAAACTTCGGAAAGCGTTACGGCGTAAGGCTTTGTTGGCATTTTTTGCGTATGTTTGTTTTTCTGAAATGACGGTTTTACTGGGGTTTCAGGACCAAAAGTTCTCACGAAATGAAATATCTTTTTTCATTGACACGATTCCATGGTCTCCAGAAACCAGCCCCGGAGCATAGTAGCAAGCAGGGCAAAGGTAGCACCTTTTGCACTTTGCTTGTTGGATGGCATGGCCCCCAAACCCCTTTCACCAGCGCAAACGCTGTGGTTGTTCTGCGAATCAGCGGGATTCGTCATCGTGGTCGGCACCGTGTTCATCGTAGTGGTGATCTTTTGGTATGACATGTTGGTGACTATTTGGTGCACTGTCTCGTTCCAGAATTTCGTAGTTATACCGGATATGCTTCAGGTCTGTGAGCTTTGGTTTC
>ENA-OPBD01001050-OPBD01001050.1-human-gut-metagenome-genome-assembly--contig:-NODE-1050-length-14700-cov-2.282554_pt1 | contig 14700 bp, 6 predicted proteins | sample MGYA00241062_ERZ501440 | MGnify/ENA primary metagenome ERZ501440 (study PRJEB25962, sample SAMEA2042628) | human gut metagenome | biome: human gut; feature: human-associated habitat; material: faeces...
CGGATGCAGCCGCGCCAGCCAGGCCACAATAATCGCCGTATAACCATAACCGGGACTGATACCCGGCTGCAGCTTGCCAACGATGCCGCTGACTTCAATCATGCCGCCCATCCCGCAGACAGCACCGCTTAGCAGCATCACCAGCAAAACATTTCTGGGAATATTGATCCCGGCATAACGGGCAGCCGTAGGATTGGAACCAATAACAAGTGTCTCGTAGCCCCAGCGGGAATCACGAAAAACTACTGCCAGAACTGCCGCTAAAACAAATACAATAATGATACCGGCATGTACGCGCAGATCTCCGAAAGAGGGCAGCAAAGCCGACTCGCTGAAGGCCGCTGTCAAAGGAAAATTCAAGCCCTTGGGATCACGCCACGCACCATAGACCAGATAATTGACCCATAAAATTGCAATATAATTCATCATCAGCGTCGTAATAAGTTCGCTGACCAGCCACTTGGTTTTGAACCACCCGGCTAAAAGTCCCCACATCCCGCCTGCCGCAGCTCCCAGCAGCAGCATGCCCGGCAGCATGATCATAGAAGGCAGGTCAGGATAAGTCAGCGGCAGCCAGCTGGCCGCACAGGCTCCCATATAAAACTGCCCTTCAGCGCCGATATTCCAGATCTGCATCCTGAAGGCAATGGCAATGCCTAATCCGCACATCGCCAGCGGTATCATTTTGACGATCGTTTCCGAAATACCATACTCAGAACCTAACGCACCGCTGAACATGGCATAATATACCTCAAAAGGATCGCGCCCCGTCACTGCAAAAAAGATACCGCAGAAAACCAGAGCGGCGAAAGCTGCCACCACCGGCACCAGCGAGCGCATCAGCGGACTGGGTGCCAGACGTTTTTCCATTACCAGCTTCATACGCCCGCACCTCCCGCTTCGGTAATACCCGCCATCAAAGCGCCGATTTTTTCTGTATCCATTTCGCTGACAGGGAATTCACCTAAAATCTGCCCGGCAAACATAACGCCTACACGATCAGCCAGCTTTGCGATTTCCTCCAGCTCTTCCGATACCAGAATGATCGCAGTCTGTTCTTCTTTCAGCTGCAGCAGCAGCTTGTGCACTGCTTCGATAGCACCTATATCCAAGCCGCGTACCGGGTACAGTACAATCATCAGCTTGGGTTTAGCGGCTATCTCGCGTCCCAGCAGCAGTTTTTGCAGATTGCCGCCGCTCATCATCTTCACCGGCTGGAAAATCGATCCCAGCTTCACATCAAAATCTTCTACGATACGTTTTGTCGCCGCTATAGCAGCTTCACGCCGAATCCGCCAGCCTTTGGAAAATTTACCGTCATATTCTTTCAGGATCACGTTATTGACAGAATCCAGATTTGGCACCAGCCCCATACCCAGACGATCCTCCGGCACATAACTGATACCTGCTTCGATCATTTCCTTCGGTTTTTTATTGGTAAGGTCCTGTCCGTAAAAAAATATTTTTCCGCCCATCGACGGCCGCAGTCCGGCAAGTACCTCAGCCAGCTCGCGCTGACCGTTGCCCGATACTCCGGCGATACCATAAATTTCACCAGCTCTGACTGCAAGCCTGACATTGTTCAGTCCAACCGTATTCATATCATTGAGAGCTGAAACCTGCTCCAGCTGCAGCACCACTTCACCGCAGTGCTCGCAGTTTTTTTCATAGGTATTCAGCACCTCGCGGCCGATCATCATCTGCACCAGCTTGTCGCGACGCATATCTTCTTTTGCGGCGCTGCCGGTTACACAGCCGCCGCGCAAAACAGTTACTCGGTCAGCCAATTCCTCGACTTCGTTGAGTTTGTGGGAAATAAAAACTACCGCACAGCCGTCGTCTGCCATCTTTCTCAGATTGACGAACAGCTCGCGTGTCTCCTGCGGCGTCAGAACAGCCGTAGGCTCATCCAGGATCAGCACACGGCTGCGATGATAAAGCATCCGCAATATCTCCACGCGCTGTTTTTCTCCCACACCAAGCTGCCAGACATAGGCCCGCGGATCTACCTGCAGTCCATTTCTCACCCAGACTTTCAATATCTGCTATGATCTGCTCCGGTTTCAGCAAAAAACCGCCTTTGCTCTGGCTCAGAACGATATTCTCAGCTACCGTAAAAGATTCGATCAGTTTAAAATGCTGATGTACCATCCCGATACCGCTGGCAATGGCGTCAGCAGGCGAAGCAAACTTTACTTCCTCCCCGCCAACCATGATACAGCCTTCTGTAGGCTTGTAAAGACCTGTAAGGATACTCATCAAAGTACTTTTACCGCTGCCGTTTTCACCCAAGAGCGCATGTATCTCACCGGGATACAATTCCAAATTTATTTTATTGTTGGCGATAACGCCGGGAAACCGTTTCGTTATCTGCCGCATACTGATAAGAGGCAAGGTCATGACTTTGCTCCGTTCATCATAAAATTAATCCGCTCCTCCGCATAGCCGCGCGCCGATCTGGCGGGCAACATGGACTCCGCTCGCACTGGCCTGTGACAACCCCCTGGTGATACCGGCACCGTCGCCGACGGCGAACAGGTTCGGGATCTTAGTTTCCAGCTTATCATCAAGTTCCAGACGCGCACTGTAGAATTTTACCTCTACACCGTAAAGCAGGGTATCGGCATTAGCCATCCCCGGCGCCACCTTATCCAGCGCATAAATCATTTCGATGATATTATCCAAATGGCGTTTAGGCAGCACCAGGCTCAAATCGCCGGGCGTAGCCGACAAGGTAGGCTTAGTAAAGCTCTTTTCCAGACGTCTTTCATTAGTACGCCGGCCTTTGATCAAATCGCCGAAACGCTGCAGCAGCACGCCTCCGCCCAACATATTGGAAAAAGAAGCGATACGTTTGCCGTATTGATGCGGTTCAGTAAACGGTTCTGTAAATTTATTGCTGACCAGTAAAGCAAAATTCGTATTATGACTGTGCAGCTTGGGATCGCGGAAGCTGTGCCCGTTGACTGTAATGATGCCGTCAGTATTTTCGGCCACTACATAACCGTTGGGATTCATGCAGAAAGTACGGACCAGATCATTATACTGCCGTGTCCGGTAGACCAGCTTAGCTTCATAGACTTCGTCAGTAATGTGTTTAAAGACCTGCGCCGGCACCTCTACCCGCACGCCTACGTCGACCTGATTGTTAATAAAGGACAATCCCAGTCCGCGGCACTGTTCGGTAAACCATTCCGCACCAGCACGTCCGGGAGCAGCAATCAGATAATCACAGCGAATATCAGCTTTATCCTCGCCGCGAACGCCCAGTTCAAAACCGTCACCGTGCCGTTTGATAGTTTCCACATGGGTATTACAGCGGATCTCCATTCGCTCAGCCAGATATTTATAAATATGCTCCATAATAATAAGGTTATTTTCAGTCCCCAGATGCCGGACCTTGGCGTTTAAAAGGTGCAGATCATGTCCCAGCGCCAGACCGCCGATAGTACTGTTCTTTGTGCTGAAATATTCGCCGGGAGCGCCATGACGGCAATTAAGCTCATCAACATAATCAATCAGCTCGATTACAGTCTTTTCCGGAATATACTCGCTCAGCCAGCCGCCGAATTCAGTCGTAAAATTATACTTACCGTCCGAAAAAGCACCGGCACCGCCAAAACCGCGCATGATATCACAAGGGACACAACGCAGGCAATGATCCACTTTTTTTGCAGCCAGCGGACATTGACGCCGTTCGATTGGATTTCCTTCCTCCAGCATGATCAGACTGACCGTCGGATATTTCAGAGTAAATTCATAAGCTGCGAAAACAGCCGCAGGGCCACCGCCGATAATCGCTACATCATAGTTCTCGTACATAAAGGACCTCCATTCATTATGGTTTGATCACAAATCGTATTTTTTACTTTCATCACCCAGTGGTTCATCTTTTTTAGGGTCATTTTTAAAAAGCTCAATATTTTTCTTTGCTTCACGCAAAGCATCATCATACACAGTTTTAAACGGACTCAGGTCCGCCGGTTTACCGGCCTTCAGCCATTCGGTAACGACCCGTCCCAGCGCATAGGTAGTCCCTACAGCTACAGGTATCTGCAAGGGAGCAAACGGGATCAGTGTCGTCAGCGTACTGCCTACAAAATAAGCTCCTAAAGAACTCAGCAAGCTTACGGCCGCCTTTTCTCCGATTTCTTCTTCATAAACACTGCCTAATTTTATCACCAGATACACATCATTAGCAATCAGCGCCATTGTTCCAAGCAACGGAGCAACAACGATAACCCCGGCGCGGGCAGCAGCCCAGCGGCACAAAGTTTCAGCTTCCTCCTGACGCAGCCGGTCGTCAATGACAGTGACCTTAGTTTCCTGATTCATATCCATTTGCATACCCTCCTTCAGGCATAGTAAACCACTTATTATTATTCGCAATCTTCCTGAAAAATCCTGCTAAGTCCTGCCGATAAATACGCTGTCGGGCATAAAAAACCGCAGGCTGTAAAACCTGCGGCCAAATTTTTTATAAGGGCAAAACTTATTTTTCCAGCCCGTCAGCCTGACGTTTGGCAATCACCTGACGCATATAGTCAGTAACCAAAGCCGTACTTTCTTCAAACAACACCAGCGCATGCGTAGCCTTTTTCTCTAAAAACGGGATCAGCTTTTCCAAATTTTCTTTCTGATCGACGATCGTCACCAAAACAGGCAGGTTGGAAACACCGGTAAAAAGTGATACCGGACGACGGTCGATCCCACGCACTTCGGTCGCATAACCTTCGATACCTTTAATGACGGTAGCGCCGGCGATCTTTAAACGGCGGGCTTCTTCAAGAATCGTTCTGTACAGGGGATCGTTGCCTACTATAACGTCCTCGCCCGTATAAATTTTAAGCATCCAGCATTTTTTGAATTCTGCCGTCATATAACTCACACCTTCCCATAAATTATTATTTTTCTTATTACTTTAATTATAGCACGCAGTTTCTGAAAATTCATGTTTTAGAGTATAAATAATAATAAATAATTTTTGTAACACTAGCTACACTTTATTCGGCCGCTTAAATTTCCTGCTGCCGAGTATTGGAATTTGATATAATAAAATAAGCATTTGACTATTCGACCACAAGGAGGCCTACCATGTCTGTTACCTGTCAGGATCTATTGACTTTAAAATATTTTGAACGTATCAAGCTGGTTGCCGGGCCAAACGGCCTGGACCGTACGGTCACCTGGCCCTACGTAGGACAAACTTCAACTGTCTCGCAATGGGTACACGGCGGCGAGCTGCTGTTTATTACCGGCATTGTGCACAGCGCCGATAAACTTAAGGATCTCATTTTAGAATGTATCCAGAAAAAATTAGCCGGTCTTGTAATCTTGGTCGGCAATGAATATATCAACTCTATTCCAGAAGAACTACTGGCCCAGGCCGACGCAGCCGATTTCCCGCTTTTTGAAATGCCCTGGGACGTAAAGCTGATTGATGTAACGCGCGAAATAACCGACCTGATAATGCGTGATAAATTTGAAATCAAAAAGTCAAAAAACTTTCTGGGCCGCCTGCTTTTTGCTTCCGATGTTGATTACCGGCAAATGCTTGATACGGCGATCATCAACGATATCCACTTACTGGAATATAAATTTATTGCTGTTTTTAACGTCAGTCACCCCGCTGATGAAATCATGACAGATGCAGGCCATGACAGTCTTGAAGATAAACTGCAGCATTCTGTCGACAGTCTTTGTAAAGAGAAACAGCTGCCGGTCACCACATTGGTCTACGGCAATAATGTGATCTGCCTTGCCAGCGCGCCTACACAGGAAAAAGCAGCTGAGGCGGCAGCTTATCTGGAAACTGTCTGCGGTCTTTTAAGCCAGCTCTACAGCGGCAGCAACCTTTACCTCAGCTTTGGCCGTCCTTACGCCGATGTCGAACAGATCAAAATCAGTTATCAGGAAGCGCAGAAAGCGCTGCTGCTCTGGAAAAAGATGGGACGCAGCAATCACATTGTCTACTATTCCCAGCTTGGTTTATACCGCCTGCTGTTTAAAATCGATGATAAAGAAGAAATCCGCGAATACTATCACTATAATCTCGGTGTGCTCCTGCAGCATGACAGCAAAAATAATTCGGAGCTTCTGGAAACGCTGCGTCAGTACTTATACTGTAACGGCAATCTTGTTAAAACATCACAGGCACTGTTTATTCACCGTAATACACTTTTATACCGTCTTAACCAGATCCGTGATCTGCTGGGGCGCGATATCGACGATGCCCTGGTACGACTTGAGCTGCTGAGCAGCATCGTCGCCAAAGATTATTTAGGCGAATAAACCACATTATAAAAACAGCTGCTTTCTATATTTTTAGAAAGCAGCTGTTTTAGTTTTTACTGATCTGTCATAGCAGCAGCTGATTTTGAGCCGCAGCTCACTGCCAGATCAACTTCATAAGACTTTTATACTCGTCTTGTAAATGTTTGATGATAACATCCAGCACGGTGTAGATCAGATCGCCTTCTGATTTGCCTTTAGGCAGCAAAATACAGCTTTCCAAATACAATTCACCGTTTTCGCCCAAATAATATTTAAACACCTTGTATTTACTGTTAGTGCTGTTGATCTGCCGCAGCAGGTCAAGTTCATTACTCTCTTTCAAGGCGCTCGGCGCTATCAGTACCCTTACCATACCATAGATGCTGCTGTCTAAAATAATAATCGTAGGCAGCTGCACCCCTTCTACCTCTATTGTCGATCTGAACACCACCGTGTTGAGCTGGTCATCATCGATCTCTTCTACAGTAAAGCAGGTGATAGCCTTCGTTTCTAAATATTTTTTAAAATCTTCTGCTTTTTTATTCATCTGCATAGCTCCTTTTGATTATGGAGACGGCTCCAGGCCGCCTCCACTATTTTTTGCCGCTCAGCCTATACATCTTCCGCTACTACTATAGAAGCTTCAGCACCTTCCTGCTGTTCCGCTTCAGGCAGCTCGTACAAAGCAAAGCGTTGATAGAGCGAAATCCTGGGATTATTATTCTTTTCATGTACATCCAGCGGCATTTCCTTTTTCAGGAAGCGCAGATGATCTTCACCTGTGAATCTCTGGTTATGAGCATAATAATGATCCTTCAGCGATAGTAACACACCGTTGCTGATCTGTGTCCGATATTTATCGGTAAAGTACAGGTGCATCCAGTTGCCCAGATAATTGTCGTTATGCCAGCCCAGCAGATCGTGCTTCGGATCATTTGCCGCATGGTCGTACCAGTAGATGCTGTCACTGCCATCACGCAGCGCCGGTGTTCCATAAACTGCCGTCCGCATATCACGATTGCTGAAATGGGCCACATCTACGACTGCCAATTTGTCAATATAAAATCTGCCGCTGTCTACATGCAGGTCAGCATTTTTTACCCACAGTTTGTCGAACCTGACACCGTTGCCGGTGTTGATGTTCTTAATGTTAAAACTCTCGATCGGCTCGTCAGCATCAGCACCGCCGGGGCTGATGATCAGCATGCCGTCAGCATCATCCCGCTGTTTAATATCATCCAGCGAAATCTTGTTGCCGCTGATAACGATCTGATTACCGGCGATGATCTCTTTTACGTCCATGTTGTTATCCATATCTTTGATGATCAGGACAACGATATTGCCGTCGATCTTGCACAACCTTAAATGGCCGTTTTCTGTACCGACAGAAGCTTTATCTTTAGCATAGACCTCGTGCAGATCAACATCGCCTTTACCTGTGTAAATATCCACTGAACCGTTAACCGATGTCAGCTTGACATCGCTGCCGCCAGGATTTTCACCGCCGTCAAAGTGATTGCTCTTAATATTGCCTTCTGCCACGTTCACTGTCAGGATACCATCTTGAGCCGTTGCATCTGCCCCGATAAAGACATCACCGTGATCAGCCAGCACATTGATAGCATTTTTAGCGTCCAGCGCAGCGTTGACCGTGATCGCTCCCTGGCCTGCCGCACCGGTATTTTTAGTTACCAGGTTGATGCTGCCCTGTTTGGAAGTGACAGTTCCGCCATCGTCGATGTTGATATTACCGCCGTCAGCGATCAGTTGTACATCCTTAACAGCCGTAAGAGTGCCGTCACTTGTGATATCGCTCGCGGCCTCCATCGTAATAGCCTCCGCTGCAGTTATTGCAGCAGTGTTGCCGATATCATTACCGGCTGTCAAAATTACACTGCTGCCAGCTGTAAGCATATCACTGTTATTGATGTCGTTTCCAGCAGTCATTGTAATGGAGTCTACTGCCGTTATTGCAGCAGTATTACTGATATTACTGCCGGCCGCAAAGCTTACCAGCCTGCCTGACCCGATTGCACCGCTGTTAACGATATTACCGTCAGCAGTAAGCAGTACATCAGCGCCTGTGCCACTGGCAATCGTCGCAGCATTGCCGATATTGCCTGCCTGGGCCTGCATCTGCACCTTGCCCACGGCAGTGATCGCCGCACTGCTGTTAGTATTAAGGATATCACCCCTGCCTGCTAAAAGGTCGATAGCTACGTCTTCAGCACCTGCAGTCAGGCTGCCCTGATTGACGATATCTCTTTCTGCTGCTTCCATCAAAATTTTTGCATCAGCTCTGATATCATCTTCGTTGAAGATATCCTGCTGTGCTTTCAGCGCTACATCTGCCCCGGAAATTACACTGCCTTTATTGGCAATACCGCCCGTAACTGCAGTCATACTTATGCCAAAACCCGTGCCACTGGTAACAGCCGCGCTGTTACTGATATCGGTCTGCGCCTGCAGCATTACAACGCCGCCGGCATTTATTGTATCCTTATTAGCGATACTACCCTCAGCGGTCATCGTCAGGGCCTCTCCGGCCTCGACCGTGCTATTATTGGTGATATCCTTACCTGCCTGCATGTCGAGCATCGCACCGGCAGTCACATTATCATGATTGATAATACTGCCAGAGGCAGTCATTTTGATGTCCTCTGCTGCTTGCAGCACACCTTCAGTAGACAGATCACCTTTGCCACTAAACTCGATATTACCAACAGCAGCATTTATACCGCCCTTAATCACCATAGCGCCGCCAGCAGCGATATTGCTGATACTTACATTTCCCTCTTTGACCTGTAAGTTATTCAGTTGTACCGTTAGTCCAGCAGCTGCATTGCTAACAAATTCTACCCCACCATTGATGCTGTTATCCTGCCCGATACTTTGAGCTGAGAAATTACTGATTTCGTTATTTTGGCTCAGCAGGCTTTGCCCGCCGCCGGTAACAGCTGTCAGCGATTTAACCCTAATACCGTCTGCAGCCGCATTTTGAGTAATATTACCTGTCGCCTGCAACAGCAATTGCCCTTCAGTATCATTAACAGTTATACCACCATGATCCAACGCGATATTGACCGCGTTGATGACGCCGCTGTCCTGAGCCGTTACCTGACCCATAACTGCAGGTATAACAACCTGTCCCTCAGAATTTTCAACCTGTGCTCGGCCCAGACTCACATTACCGGCACTGTTCAATGTAAATGCACCTTCGGCATTGATATTACCAAGCACCAGACTTCCACTTTCCTTACCGGCCAGATTAATATTCTTACCATCAGCGTTGATGACAGCGCCGTTATTGAGGATACGGACACCATTATCTGCTATACCGATATCGCCTTTCTCCGAAGCCAAACTTATCTGTGTTCCAGCACTGATATAACCCATATCCTTGCCTTCTTCGGTAGACATCTGCATTCCGTCAGCAGCAGTAATCGCTACCTCTTCACCTGCCGACACAGCCTGGATTGTTAACACACCTTCCTTCTGCGTCAGATAGACAGACTTGGCGCTATTAGCGTCAAGAGTGCCGGAAAGCTTAGTTTCAATATGCTTATCTTCACTGCCGATACTGCCATTGCCGCCGTAAATAATCAGATTCTTACCTTGCAGCAGGCCAGTACCGATCATATGCACGCCATTATCACTCATCAGCTTAATATCATTTTGGGTTTCGATACCGCTAATATTGAAGACGGTATCCTTAGTCCCGGCCAAATAAACATTATCACGGCCGGTAGCATGGATCTCACCCTGATCTCTGGTTTGGAGATTGATGGCCCGCTGCTGCCTGAAAGTCACGGTATTTGCTTCCGCATTCCAGGTCAGATCACCGGCTTTAGCCGATGCCAGCAACTGCAGGTTTTCCAGTTGGCCCAGATCAGCGTAGTTGATGACCCTGTCCGCCGCATCGACACCGATACCGCCATTAGCTGCAGTGAGTGTGATATTATTCGCCGTAACATTGGCTTTGGCAACCGTTTGTACCTGTCCAGGCTTGCTGTTGATAACACTCTCCTGGATCGCATACAGCAGCTGGTTCTTACTCCAGCCATAATTACCGCTGCTGCTAACCTCCGCATAAGACGCGACTAGATTTTGTTCATCCGAGCTATAGCTGGTGTTGGCAAAATAATTCTCCTGTGCCTGCTGATATGCAGTATAGGCATCAGTTATCGCCTCATTCTTTTCTGTCGCATCGCTGATACCGTCAGCCTTTTGCATTGCTTCGATATAAACCGCCTTAGCTGTCTGCAAATCACCATCATCGGCATAAGCCTGAGCTGCATCTTTATAAGCCTGAATTTTACCTGCTTCACCGCCAGCCAAAGCCTCCGCTCTGGAATCAAGACCTGCAAGCCGTTCCGCTTTGGCATCTTCTGCAGCTTGACTACTGCTGTCATCGGCATCAGCACTGCTGATAAGGCCGTTTTCCAGCCATCTGTCAACTTTAGCGGCGCTGTCCGACAAACCAACGCTGTCTTCATTATAAGCATCAACAAAACTGCCGTCAGCTACGGTCAATACCGCATCACCATTAGCACTTTCTATCGTACCTAAGCGCATATTGCCAGACGTCTGAGTTAAAACAATATCACCCTGCGCTGTTGCATTAACACTGGATGTCATACTGTCACCGCTGAACAACTCGCTGCCGCCCAGGACCCTCAGGCTCTGGCCTTTAGTGCCTATAGTTCCGGTCCGGCTCAGCAAATCGATGCGCTGTCCCTTAATTGCATAACTGCCGCCGGCGGTGTCAAAAATACTGCCTTCTGCCTGCAGATAAATGTTACCGGTCTCGGCATTAATAGCTCTGCTGCCGCCGGTCACCATCCGGACGATGTTTAAATCGCCCCGGTCAGACAAGAAGTTGATATTACCATCATTCGTTGCTGCATCAACTGTAGCTTTGCTGCCGATAGCCGCATGATTGACCTGAATCCCTGTATCAGCCCGGACCACGACATCGTCAGAATTGATTTTTGCGTTGCCCAGCGACGTAACTGCTCCATGATTACTGGTTAAAGTCACGTTCCCCAGTCCTTTGTAATTACTGTCGCCACTATTATCGATAACAGCAGCATTGCTGATATTACCGGCTAAAACCATGTCCTGATTGCTGGTAACATTGATATTGCCACTGCCTTGGCCGTTACCCAGGAAGCCGATATCGATACCATAATCAGCCTTCAGGCTGGAGGTCGATGAGTTAGCCGTACCCTGCTTGCCGGTCCAGTAATAATAGGTAGTGCCATAGCCAAAGATCTTACCGGCGGTACCGTCATACCGCTTATCTGCCGTCACTTCAGAATATTGTTCTGTTCCCGTATTATAATAATTGGAACTGATCTTAAACTGATTGCTCAGATTACCAGTAGTAATGACTGATCCGGTTGCCAGACTCTGGCCACTGCCGGACGAAGTAGTATAAGTATATGTTTTTCCGTCACGGTTTAGACCTGCCACAAACTCGCCGGTATTACCATAATCCAAAAGGCCCCAGAAGAGGAATTTTTCGCTGTAGCTGTACTTTTTCGTAGTTTCACCAGAAACACCGCCGGTCCATTGATACAGCAGTCCGTTCTTAGGCGTATACGTATAAGTATCTGCTCCCGCAGTCCAAGCAGGCAAATTGACTGTTGCTGTTCCAACTGCGTAACTGCGCTGCTGACCGTTCATATATTCCGTGACCAGATTGGTGTTTTTATCGGTAATACTGATCAGCCCGCTGATATCATTGTTCGTAATAGTATTAACTTTCACTGCACGGTCGATCTGAGCCGTATTGATGCTGATATCAGCAGCGCCATCCATCGCCATCAGCCTGCCGTTGCCTGTACTGGAGATTTTGCCGGTAATATAGATCTTACCGCCGTTAGGAGTGATGCTGTCAGTCAGCAGCTGTTTGGTAGAAGGATTATAATAAACCTTCACCTCATAATCCCAAACCTTAGTCGTGCTGTTCCAGACCTTGCCACCGCCGTTGATGCAGTAAGCTTCATTGCTCATGACCTCGTTATCACTCAAAGGACGTTGGTTTGCTGCCCAACCGGCGTCTAATGCTGCCACTTTACTCGCGTCAGCAGCAGACAGTTCCGTTGAATAGCTGCCGTAGCCGCTTTGTACCAGGCCGCCGATATTGACATTCAAACCGCTGATATAGACATTATCACCAGCTACAATGCCCGCACTCTCGTCCACGGTATAATTCAATTCAGCAGCATCAATGCCAACCGTGTTGATCAGCCAATTTTTATACTCTTCATAGCTGTTAAAGGTATAGGTAACATTGCTGCCCTTCTGATAGAGGTAATTCTGGATTTTTTTCGCTACAGCGTCGCTGAATTGATAACGTGTTACAGGATCGCCGCCGATATTTATCAGTCCTTCGCTGCTGGTCTGGGTTACCGACCCGTTGACGGCGGATAATGTGATATTGCGCCCGCTGATATTCCCCTGTACCAGTACATTGTAATTATCATTATTGACTTTGATGTCGCCGGCCGTATTGGTAATATCGCCGAAAATACCGATATCTGCCTGCGGTGACGGATTACCAGCAAATGCCGAAGACGAATTGCTGTTAACTGTGATCGTTGGCGCATCAGTACCTAAACCATCGGCTTTTGTTGTCCCAGTAAAGTTGTTGCCGCTGCTGGTACTTTTCAAATCAGATCCGTTAAATTTCAACTGCCCGCCTGCATCTTTGATCGTCAAATCTCCGACAGCAAGATACAGGTCACTGCTGTTATTGATAGTCAGCTGCGGCGCACCCTGTGCCGTCATACTGCCGGTACCCTGCAGCTTATCGGCTTCGATATTAATATTACCGCCTGAAACCACTATATCCGGCAGTTTGATAGCCGCAACATTGATCTGATCAACAGGGATATCAGTCTGATTGCCGTTTTGGTCCAACGCCACCATGCCTGCGTTTCTCATTTCCAGAACGATACTGCTCAATTCATTTTTATAAGCATTATATTCATCTGACCCTTGCAGATAATCCTGCATCAGCCCGCTGACTTCCTTATAACGGTCAAACAGTCCGTTAATTATAACGATAGCAGCCGGAGTAAGCTCTTCTGCATCAAACCAGTCTGAACCTTCACCGATCGTGATCGTGATACCTTCGTAGCTGACACCACCAGAAGTAAGCAGATTACCATTCTCGTCATATGTCGGAGCAGTCGTCTTCGTAGCACCGCCGATATCGACTTGCAGCTTATTATGGATACCAGATTTAACAACACCGCTGATATCAGCATAATTGTCAGCAGTTTCGCTTTTGATATTCTCTCCAAGCGCAGTGGAAGCTACGGAACCACTACCGCCTGTTCCTGTATAAATGTTATATTCACGGGCAGACTCAGTGACTGTAGTCTTACCTTTGCCAGCCTTGACATTCACATGACGTACGCTGCCGACAGTGCTGCCGCCGGCAATCATAACCTGGTTACTTTGGGCCATTGTGTTTTTAACGCTGGGATCAGTATAAACCGGCAATGCCGTTTTATTATAAGCATCTGCCAAAACTTCCAGATCCAGCGAAGAATTGATACCGCCGCTGTTAGAACCTGCATACAGGTTAACATCATTAGTACTTTCCAAATAAGAATTACCGGCGACTTTCAGCTTATTGCTGCGCTGCAGACTGTTTTCAGCCTTGGCAGAGGCAGCTCCGATCGCTCCACCCTGTGTATCGGCGATAGTCTCCAGCCTGACTTCAGTATCATCGCTGGCCGCTAATGTAATATCCTGGTCCTTTTTCGCCGTTTTCAATATGGAACCATTGACCGTGATATCGTTATTATAAGCTATATCATGTTTGCTGAATGCCAAAGATACAGGAATTACCCCTGCTGATTTTAAACTGTTGGTGCTGTCGATGGTCCCCTGTGTCAGAGCCTGCGCAGTAATTGACCCCTTGGCACCGGTGCCTGTCAAAGTACTTTCGTCTATATTTACTCCCGCATTGAAAACAAAATCATCTTCGAGATTTGACGCATTGATATTCAGACCACCGTAGCCACTGGCATCTATTTTTCCAGTATAATCAACATTATTTTGAGCCGTATAAGTCTGCGTACCATCACTGCTGATCGTCGCACTGCTGACAGTTGTATTGGCATCATTACTGATAGCGTTTTTCAGCCAGACGCCGCTGCCGCCTATCACAGCAGCACGCACAGCATCGGAATGCAGCTCAACGGTACTGCCATTGAGCGCGCTCACAGTAACGGCACCATCAGTATCCCAGTTACCGCTTACTCTGGCATCTGTATCGGCACGATACTCATTTTCCACCTTAGCGGCATAAGGACTGATATCAACCAGCGCACCGCCATAACCGTTGGCCTCGCTGTTAATATCAGCATAACTTTTCGCACTGACTGCCAAATCATTTATATGGCTAAC
>ENA-OPBD01001076-OPBD01001076.1-human-gut-metagenome-genome-assembly--contig:-NODE-1076-length-14424-cov-10.990535_pt1 | contig 14424 bp, 10 predicted proteins | sample MGYA00241062_ERZ501440 | MGnify/ENA primary metagenome ERZ501440 (study PRJEB25962, sample SAMEA2042628) | human gut metagenome | biome: human gut; feature: human-associated habitat; material: faeces...
TCTTGTTTGCGTTGTTATTGTTCTGTATCGTTTTCAAGGTTCGTACCGGTCTCGCAAGCGCCTTTTCAGCGGCCCGCGCAACCAGCTTTGTTATCTTAACACAATTTCAGTCCTGCGTCAACCCTTTTTTCTTTTGTTTTTGGGATTTTTTCAAGACTTTTTAGAAAGACGAACAAATTTGCTGTATTTAGCAGTCCATTGTTCGTCGCTTCTGGGCGAACCTTTTCCGTTCATCATTTGCCTTTTGTCCGCCAAAAGAGCATGGGCATCCGCAGCCTTTCTCCGCCACGGATGCCCGATCCGCTCATTATCGCCAAGAAATGTGGCTGCCGCGGTCGTCCTTCTTCACAATCAGCTGATTTTCAATCTCATCCTTCAGCTCCGAAACGTGCGAAATGATGCCAATCTGCCGTTGCTTGCCCGCCATTTCCTTCAATATATTGACTGCCTCGTTGCGCGCGTTGTCGCTCAGCGAGCCAAAGCCCTCGTCGATGAACATCACATCCAGATGAATCGCCGCCGTCGCCGCCTGAATCTGGTCAGCCATGCCGAGCGCCAGCGACAGCGCCGCCATAAACGACTCGCCGCCGGACAGCGTGTTGACGGAGCGTGTCTTGCCCGTCACGATGGAATACACTTCCAAGTCTAACCCCTTGTTTTTGCCCTCGCCCGCATCCTCGACGTTAATTAGCTTCAGTTCAAACTGCCCGTTCGACATATCGCGGAAGCGCCGGTTCGCGTCGCACAGAATTTTTTCCATATAACTGCGCTGCACGAACGTCTCCAGATTCATCCGGTTGCCGCTTTCGGTGCCCGCCATCACGTCCGAAAGGTGCTGCGCGGTGTTTGCTGCCTTGCACGCCTCCGCCAGCGGTTCGCGTCCATCGCGCAGGTCTTTCAGCACCCTTGCATTGTCCGAATGCAGGTGTTTCGCGGCTTCCAGGGCATCCGATACTTCCTTAAGCGCCGATTCTGCCGCCTTGGATGCCGCCTCCAACTTCGCCATATCCGGCTTTTCCCGCCCGGCAATCGCGCTCTGTGCCGTCGTGCACTGTGTCTCCGCCGTGTTTTTCTTCTGGTCAAAGTCGTTGACCTTTTTCTGCAAGCGGTCAGGCTCTTCTGCATCATAGTTTGCCGTCAGTGCCTGCCACTGCGTTTCATCCAGCGACTTTTCCGCCATCGTCTGCTGATACTGCTGGTTAAATTCTTCCGCATCCGCCTGTATCTTCGGCATTTCCGCATCCAGCTGCTGAATCCGTGCTCTACATTCTGTTTCCGCTTTCTGCGCCTGACGTTCTTTTTCCGTAGCCTGCCTTGCCGCCGCTTCCGCCTTTTGCTTTGCTTCCTGCGCCTGTGTGCGCTGTGCCACCGCATCCTCGCGCGTGCGGTACGTCCCGCCGGACAGTTCTTCCTGATGCAGCTTCCACGTTTTTTCTGCTTCAGCCTTTTTCACTGCGGTGGATTTTGCCGTCTCCTGCGCGTCGGATGCTGCCTTTTCCAGCTTGTCGCGCTCTGCCTTCGCCCCTTCGAGATTTTTCCGCACGTCGTCCAGCGCCTTCACCTTCGCCTGAACCGACTTCGACGCGCTTTGCAGTTCCGGCAGCCACGCCGTCAGCATCGCTTCCACATCCGCCGCCGTCGCCATAGGCACATTTTCGCGGATGTTCGTCGCGTTCTCTACCAGCTTCTTTTCCGCTTCTTCAGCAGCTTTTTTCCGCTCTGTCAGTTTGGCTTGCGCCGATTCCGATTCTTTTGCTTTCTCTTCCTGCGCTTTCGCCGCGTCACCCGCCGCCTTACGCCGCCGCTCCAGCTCCTCGCGGTTCAGCTGCTGATTTTCCTGCGTCAGCTGGCACGGCGCGGGATGTTCCAGTGCGCCGCAGACCGGGCAAGGCTTTCCGGACACAAGTTCACGCGCCAGCAAGCCCGCCTGCGCATTCAGGAATGCCAGCCGATAATCATCATAGGCTTTCTGCTCCCGCTGATATTTTTGCGTTGCGCTGGCATACGCGTCCTTCGCCGCCGCTGCTTGCCTTGCTTTCTCCTGCACGTCTTTCTGGTTGCCGTGCAAGTCCTCCAGCGATTTCTTCAGGTCGCGATACTGCTGATTTTGCTGCTTGCAGACCTCATAAGCGGCTTCTGCGCCCTGCAATTCCGCTTCCTGCGTCCGCCACGCTTCCTCCTGATGCTTGAAATCCTCCAGCTTTTCCTTGGCTGAAGTCTCATTCACCTTCGCTTTCTCGTCCTCTTTTTTCGCCTGTTCCAGTGCCTTTTTCGCCTGTTCCAGCGCATCAAAGGTTTTCAGCGCCTTCTCGACCTTCGTTTCAACCTCCGCGCATTGCGTTGTTGCCGCATCCTTCGTCTTTTCCATCTGCTGATGAAGCGCCGCCGCATCCGCCGCCGTCTGCTTCAGCTGCGGAAGTTCCTGCTGCTTCGCTGCCAATTCCGTCTGTGCATTCGTCAGCGCAGCCCGCGCATCCTTCATGCGCTGATACTTCGGTTCGATTGCCCACGCATCGCGGATTTTGCCAATCAGCCCGCGCTTTTTCTCGATTTCATCCGCCTGTGCCGTGCATTCTTGCAGTGTCTTTTCCGCATCCTCCAGTTCCTTAAAACGCTGCATCAGCGGCTGTGCGGCTTCGATGCGCTTCATGCACTCGTCGCGGTCGTTCTGCGCCGCCGTCTGCTGCTTCGCCAAGTCGCCCTGCTGCAGCTGCAAGCGCGCGCACACGTCGGACAGCACCTCCGCCAGCGCATCCACCTGTTCGGGCTGCAATTCTTTTGCAGTGATAACCGTGCCTTTCGCCGCTTCCAGCGCCTGCGCATCTTCCTCCGGCAGCCCCTCCGTCACCGCATTCGCCGCAATCAGGGACAGCTTCGTCCGCTGGGTCTGTGCCGCTTTCTTCTTTTCCCCCGCCTGCTTTTGCAGTTTGTTCGTCAAGTCATCATAATATCTCGTTTTCAGCAAATCGCGCAGGAGTTCCGTCTTTTTGTCGCTATTCGCGCGCAGGAAGTCCATAAATTCGCCCTGCGCAATCATCACGACTTTGCGGAACTGGTCTGCCGTCAAGCCCACAAGCTCTTCGATTTTCCGGTTCGTTTCCGACAGCTTGCCCGGATACTGCGAGCCGTCCGGCATCAGGAGTTCCACCGTTTCACGTTCATCCTGCAGTTTCGCGTCGCCCCGCTTGGCAGGGCGTGTATACCGCGGTGTCCGCCTAACAGTGTACGTTTCTTCCTGCCCGTGCTGGTATGCCGTAAAAACAAGCGAGGCATACGGCTTCGTTTTCTGCACATCCACAAACTGGCTCAACATTTCGTCCAGTTTCTCATTCTTCTTTTTGTCTTTGTTGATACCAACCGTGCTCACTTCGCCGTAGAGCGCGAACATCATTGCATCGAAAATGGTGGATTTGCCCGACCCCGTGTCGCCGCTGATGAGGAAAAAATCGCCGCCCTTTTGGAAGTCAATCTCCGTTTTTTCGCCGTAAGAGCCAAAGGCCTGCATCGTCAAAAGAATCGGTTTCATGCGTTTTCCTCCTTCATGGCGTTCATGACCTCCGTCAGCAGCGCCTTTTCCTCGGCGTTCAGCCGCTCGCCCGCAAATTGCAGACACAGCTCGTAGGGGGAGAGCGTTTCCGTGCGCTCCTGCAGGGCTTGCAGCTCCACCGTTTCCTCGCGCTCACGCCGAAGCTCCAGCAGATTCGGGTACCTCTCCCGCAGCAGTTCGCGCAGACCCACCATCTCCGTCGCCTCCGCGTCCGTCACGCAGATGGACACGAAATCCTCGCTCGCGCCGGACAGCAGCGCTTCCCGCGTCGCGCGCAGCTTCCGCACCTGATGGACGGGGTGCAGCGGCAAAACCGTCGTCTGCACGTCGCCTTTCGCGCCCATTTCCACCATCAAGATGCCCTTCTGCTGATTTTCCTCGCTGAGGGAGTAGGGCATCGGCGTGCCGCAGTAACGCAGCGTTTCACTGCCGACCTTCATCGGCTTGTGGATGTGCCCCAGCGCGGCATAGTCAAAATCCGCAATCAGCGACGCGGGAATTGCATCCAGATTGCCGACCTGCTTCACCTCGTTCTCCGCGCGCTCGATGTTCTCCGCGTCGCCGCCATCGGGCAGGAAGAACTGATGGCTGACCAGCACGTTCCGCTCGTCGGGGTTCAGCGGCGACAGCGCCAGCAGACGCGAAAATGCTTCGGGATAGCTCAAATTGTCGCCGTTCTCCTTCGTCCCGGTCACAAGGCGCACCATGCCCGGCCGCACAAACGGCAGCAGGTAGAAATTCACCGCACCGAAATCGTCCGTCAGGGTGATGCGCTCGATGGTTTCGCCCTTCTGCATGGGCGGATTGCCAATCATGTGGATGCCGCGATCAGACAGTTCGCTGCGGAAGACATCGAGCCGCTGCGCGCTGTCGTGGTTGCCGGAAATCAGCATGATTTCGCCGTTCGGGAGCGCCGCGCGGAGCTGCGTCATGAAGTCGTCAAACAGCGCAACCGCTTCGACAGGCGGCACGGAACGATCGTAAATATCTCCCGCGAAAACAACGGCGTCGGGCTGATACTGCCGGGTCAGCGCGACGATTTCATCAAGAACTGCCTTCTGATCTTTCAGCAGGTCATGCTCGTAGAGTTTGATGCCCAGATGGAGGTCGGATAGGTGGAAAAAGCGCATAGACTGCCTCCTTTTGAAATTACGAATTTCTGCTGACGGCGTGTAATTCACCATTTTTCGTGCTTGTCAGCATCTTTTTTTGTTTCCATTATACAACAATACAGGAATTTGTCAACTTCATTTTCCGTTTTGCTTTTCGCACATGAAAAAGGGCTGTGAAAGAACGGTTTGTCCTTCCGCAGCCTCTTGCGCAATTATACTATTTCCAGATAAAGCAGTATGATTAGTCACCGAACGAGATGCCGATATTCCGGGCGGTCGTAATCATCGTGTTGTCCGGCGGAACCAGCTTCGGCACGCCGGCAATGTCGGACAGCTTGTTGTGGGTGATTTCGTTGCCCTTCAGCGCCACGGTTACGCCGTACACGCCGTCGCGGATAAGTTCCGCCGCGTGGACGCCGAACTGCGTGGACAGCACGCGGTCGTAGGCGTTCGGGCTGCCGCCGCGCTGGATGTGACCCGGCACAACCGCGCGCGCTTCCACGCCCACGAGGTCGCGGAGCTGCTGCGCCACATACGCGCTGGACGAGAAATGTTCCGCCGCGCGCTTGGCTTCGCGTTCCTTCTTGCCCATCTTCGCTTCTTCGGGGGTCATTGCGCCCTCCGCCACGGCGATAATCGTGAAGCCCTTGTTGCTCTTGGCGCGGCTCTCGACGACCTTGGCAACCTTTTCAATTTTATAGGGGATTTCGGGAATCAGGATGGCATCCGCGCCGCCCGCCACGCCGGAATACAGCGTCAGCCAGCCCGCCTTGTTGCCCATGATTTCCACCACCATGCAGCGCCCGTGCGACGCCGCCGTGGTGTGAATGCGGTCGATGACCTCCGTCGCAATGTCCATCGCTGTGTGAAAGCCGAACGTGAAGTCCGTGCCGTACAGGTCGTTGTCAATTGTCTTGGGCAGACCGATGACGTTCAGCCCTTCCTTGGAAAGGAGGTTCGCCGTCTTGTGCGTGCCATTGCCGCCGAGGGTGACAAGGCAGTCAAGTTTCAAATCCTTGTAGGTCTTTTTCATGGCAGCAACCTTGTCCACGTTGTCTTCGCCAATCTTGCGCATATCGCGGAAGGGCGTGCGCGCCGTGCCAAGAATCGTGCCGCCAAGGGTCAGGATGCCGGAGAACTGGCTGCGCTTCATCTCCTGATAGTCGCCCGTGATGAGACCCCGATAGCCGTCGTGGATGCCGACAATCTCCGCGTCAAACAATTCATACGCCGCGCGGGTCACGCCACGAATTGCCGCGTTCAAGCCGGGGCAGTCGCCGCCGCTGGTCAGAATACCGATTCTTCTTTTCATTGCCAAACCTGACCTCCTCTTGATTTTTGCTGGATTCAAGCGTATTATAACATGGTTGCAGGCAAATTTCCACCGTCATTTTGACGAAATTGCCCGTTCTGTGTCTAGCGTGTGTTTCTAAAATGAGACCGATGCAGTTTCGAGCAGATTTTCTTGCAATTCAAGGATGAAAACCGAAGGTTTACTGGCGGTAAATCGAGGTTTGAAGACGCGGAAGTGCAAGAAAAGATGCCGAAAATGCTGCCGGGCGAATTTAGAAACACACGCAAATTGCGGCGTTTTTCTCCATCCATCACGCCGAAAAAGGAGGATTTTGCCCATGTCGAACAAAGCGCGTGTCCTCAAGCACCTGCAGGCGCTTAGCATTCCCTGCGAAGTTTACGAGCATCCCGCGGTTTTCACCATGGAGGAGTGCCTCGCGCTGCCCTACGCCGCGCCGGATGTCACCTTCTGCAAGAACATTCTCTTGTGCAACCGCCAGCAGACGGCGTTCTATCTGTATGTGACCCTGCCGGACAAACCCTTCCGCACAGCGGACACAAGCAAGCTGCTGCATTCCTCGCGGTTGTCATTTGCGCCGCCAAAGTGCCTGCCGACGATGCTGGGGCTGGAATCAGGGAGCTTGTCGCCGCTGGGTCTGTGGTTTGACGAGGAGAAGCGGATTCAGCTGGTCTTTGACCATGATGTGAAGCGGGAAGGACGGATTGCGTTCCATCCATGCGATAATACGGCGACGGTGGTGTTTGCGCAGGAGGTTTTCTGGACACAGGTCGTGCCGACATTGGGGCATGAACCGATTTGGCTGTAAAGGAAGAAGAGCATGTGCCGCGGTTTGCAATGCTATGCTGCAATTGGGAACAGTCCTGATATATCCGCTTTTATCCTTCGGGGGTCATTTTTTTCATTGCAATCAGCGTTGCCAGCATGATTAAAGGGAATATACAGCCCGTCAGCAGACCCGCCTGAAGATTATCTCCGGCATGCTGCGAAAAATATCCCACCACACTCGGCCCAAATGCGCCGCCCATGTCCCCTGCCATTGCCAGCAGCGCAAACAGCGCCGTACCGCCTTTGGGAATCCTCGGAGCAGTGATGCTGATGCTTCCGGGCCACATAATACCCACTGAGAAGCCGCACATGACACAGCCAACTAAGCCCCAAATCGGCATTGCAGATAGACCGGCCAAAAGATAGCTCACGACGCAAATAACGCCCGATATAAGCATAAACTTTATCAAATCTATCTTTTCTCCGAATTTGCCATACAGCATACGCGAAATTCCCATTGTGGTTGCAAACAAGCACGCCCCTGCCAAATCGCCGACAGATTTCGTTAATCCTAATGCGGATTCTGCAAAAGCTGATGCCCACTGCGCCATTGACATTTCAGATGCTCCAGCACAAATCATAAGGATGATTGCAGCTGCAAAAATAGGCTTTTTCAGCAATTGACGCAGCGACATTCCTTGCCCGTCTTCTACCAGACGCTCAATCGGACAAGTAGCAAAATTGTAGATATTATACAGCGGAATAATTGCCCATACGCAAGCCAGTATCTGCCATTTGTCGATGCCGAAAATTGCAAAGTACAGCGTAGAAAGCAAAATCACGCCCACACTGCCCCAGCAATAGAAAGAATGAAGAAGGCTCATCACCTTTTCCTTATGTTCGAAGGGACAGGCTTCCACAATCGGACTGCACAGTACCTCAATAAGGCCGCTCCCGAATGCGTAAAAAAACACGCCGATCAGTATTCCGATATAGGGCGATACGATATTGGGTAAAACCGCAATGCAAATCAGACCAAGACCAGCTAACAGCTGCGACGCCACAATGGACTTTCGGTAGCCAATAGCATCTACATACTTTGCGCATATTAAGTCTACGACCAATTGCGTCACATAGAACACCGCAGGAATTAAGGCAATCTGACCCAGTGAAATGTTGAAATCAGAATGAAACGACCAAAAAAGCAATGGCGCAAAATTAGCGGCAATTGCTTGCGTGATGAGGCCAAGGTAGCAGGCTCTTAATGTTTTGCTGTAGTTCTTCATGACTCGAAGCGCTCCTTTCAGAATTCTCTTGAATAATATCACGTTTATTTTGGAATAGCAATTGACTTTTCCACCTTATTGTTGTACAATATCACAATACAGAGGAGGTTGGCATGTTTGGAGAATAATAACGAATTGAAAATCATCACAGATGAAACGCTCATGGAAAAGCGAAACCACGGTCAACCGGCATTTCCGTTCCAATACTATCTGGAAGACATCTGGGATTTCGACTTTCATACGCTCGGTTGGCATTGGCATCAAGAAATTGAATTTGTTTATGTGCAAAGCGGCGAAGCACACTGCTGTGTCGGAAAAGATCGTTTTTCTCTGCCAGCAGGCAGCGGCTTATTTATCAATACGAAAATACTACATCAATTTACAGCAGAGCACCCCACCGTGATACCTAATATTGTTTTTTCTCCGGTGCTGTTAGCTTCACCAGAAAGTTTTGTATATCAACAATATGTTAAGCCATTGCTTGTTTCCGACATTCCCTATTTGGTTTTTGAGCCGCTTTCTTTATGGCATAAGGAGATACTTTCACTGCTGAATCAAGTTTTCAAAACACAAGAGCAGCCAAATTTCAGGGAGTTGACAACTTTGCGACTGCTGACCTCCATTTGGGAAGTGCTGTATGAAAATATGGAATCCAGGCTTCAGCAGGGGCAGCCTGTTAAAAGAGACCTCAATGCTTCTCGCCTGCAAATGATGATGAGTTTTATTCATAGTCATTATGCTGACCAGATTTCCCTTGCTGATATTGCAAATTTTGCCCATGTAAGCAATAACAGTTGTATGCAAATCTTCAAAAATGGCATTCGCCAGTCTCCAGTTTCCTACTTAATACAGTACAGACTGAAAAAAGCCGCTGAACTGCTGGCAAACACGGAAATGAAGGTTGCGGTCATATCAGAAGAATGCGGATTTCACGATGTCCCATATTTTTACCGCAAATTCAAAGAAATTTACGGAATCTCTCCAGTTGAATATAGAAAAAGCAACCTGTAATAGCATTTCCAGATAAGAAAGTGCCGAAATCCCCCTCAAATTCCCCTTTTTCGGGAATTTTCCTCCCCCTTCGTTCGTTTCATACGCAGGGCGCACATTTCCAGCCCTCATCCACCCCAGAGAAAAGGAGCATCACCCCATGCAGCACATTTGGAAAGTCTTGCTGACCTCTCTGCTGATTTTCGCCCTTGCCGCCACCGCTTGCCTCGCTGAGGACAGCGAAGCGCAGTATCAGGCATATTCCTACACCACTTTCAGCCTGCGCCGAACGCCCAGCGAGAGTGACCGCGGCATCACCGTGCGGAAGAAGACAAAAATCCTCATTCTGGAATGGGATGACGCGTGGTGCAAGGTGCAGGTCGGCAATAAGGTCGGCTATGCCAAACCGGAATGGCTGTACCGCGTGCAGTCGCTGGATGCGCTGCATTATCCCCTGCAAAATCTGCCGCATCGCATGAGCGGATATGTAGAATTTTCGCAGGATACGCTGATTTCGGGTGGAAAATTCAAAGGCTGCACCGCGTCCGCCGGGCAAATCGCCTGTGTGGAAGCGCAGGCGGACGGCGCGTACCTGCTGCCCGTCTGGCGCGGCGAGATGCAGCTGACGGACGAAATCGGCACCTATCATCCCTTCGCGGATTGGGAGACTGCCGAACCCGGCGACATCATCGGCGGCTTCACCACCTTCTACGGCAAGCAGCAGGGGCATGGCAAGGCAGCGGCGCGCGAGCACAACATCAGCGAAGGGGTCAAGCGCATTGACGGCGTGGCGGTGGAGCGCGAGGAAACATTCTCCTTCAACGCGCTGTGTGCGCCATACCGCCATTCAAACGGCTATGAGCTTGCGCCGAATGTCAGCACGGACGGCTTCGGGTACGGCGGCGGGGTGTGTCAGGTGACGACGACGCTCTACAACGCCGCGCTAACGCTGCCGCTGCAAATCGAGGAGTGGGCGCTGCACAGCAAGCAAGGCGCGGTGTATGTGCCGCAGTTTTTTGATGCCGCCGTGGGCAGTTACAGCGACTTCACGTTTGTGAATCTGCTGCCTTACGGGGTGCAAATTCATGCATCCGCGCAGAACGGCGTGCTGACGGTGCTGTTTTGCCGCGCGGAGGAAGATTCGCAGTAAAAAAATGGTTCTTCGCGGAAAGTAGGGGGAGCAAACAAGGGCTTAGGCGAAGCACCAAAAAGCTGCACGCGGAAGGAGCATGAAAGCGCGACCAACTCAATCGCGAAAAGGGGTCAAGGGGCAATTGCCCCTTGCAGGGTCAAGGGACAGCGTCCCTTGTGGGGTTTGGGGCAACGCCCCAACAGTTCCACGGGCGACCAGTATGCCAAACGCGCTCAACAAAGGTGCAGGCAGCGAAGCGTCCCTGCCAGTAACTCTGCGCTCCCGCAGGAGCGCCCCCAAGCTGCTCTTCCCCAAGATTCCGTGAAGAACCGAAAAAATCCACATGAAAAGAACCGGCATGTCCCGCCCTTGATGCGGATGTGCCGGTTCATGTTTTGGGCATAGTTTGCCCGTCGGATACCACTTGATATTTTTGCGAGCCTCAGCGGCGGCGGCGCATCACGTCATCCGCCACTTCCAGCGTTGCCGCCAGTGCATTGTTGACGCGCTTCATCTCGCTCAGGTTATAGTCGCGCGGCCAGCTCATCATTTGGTCGCGTATTGCGCCACGAATGCGCTCTACCATTGCCTCGCCTTCCGGCATCAGCCCGACAAGCACCTTGCGCCGGTCTTTGTCGCTGCGCTGGCGTGAAATCAGCCCCCGCGCGCAGAGTGTTTCCACCAGCGGCGTCACATTCGGCTTGGCAATGCACAGCCGTTCACTGATTTCCCCAATGCTGATTTTCCCCTCGCGCAGCACGCAGAGCACCAGCAGACTGGAAATCGGCATCTCCAGCGAATGCGCAATGTCATCAATGCGCAGGAAATACTTCGGCATTTTGTAGAGCGCCTCGAAGAGATTGTCTGTCATTCCCTCCATGAGCGCGGTATCGTCCGTCCAGACCTTTGGCATTCGTAAATCCCTCCAGTTTTCGTGAATCTCGGATAAATGATAATTCAATCCACGCTCCCCGCACAGGGAGTGACACCTTGCAGCTTGCGGAGGACAAAACGCTTGCGATTGAAACGAAGGGTCGCAAGAAACATCCCGCGTTTTCATGTCGTTGCGCGATGCCGCTATTTCTCGTTTTCCCTCATCATCTGTATAATAGCATACTTATTTTCAGCGTGCAAGCGTGGTTGTACACGCTTTTTTGTGTTTTGCGAATTCTTACCTGTACTTTTTTTGTACTTTGCAGGCAGCCGTTGTTATACTATTTCCAGATAAGAATGCGCCAAGATGCGCCGCGAATTTTTCATTCTGGCTAACGTGAATGAAACGCAGCGTAGCAGCGCTACGCTAAGTGGAATGAGCGGACGCCAGAAGGGAAAAGGCGCAAGCAGATGGCGCAGGTGAATCTGGAAATAGTATTAGGTTCTTATTGTCCTGATAATTTTTCCTGTTCGTTTCCCGCGTTCCCTTTTTGCCCCTCCCGAATCATTTTTTCGCACCGCCGTACCAGTTCTTCCAGCTGATTCAGGGATTCCATCTGCGTGTCTGCCAGTCGGGCAACGACGGTATTCATGTAAAACTGCTTGTATGCGCGCAGAACAAACGGATGGGTAATGCAGCTTTCCCGGTGGTCAGTGCGCAGGTCGTATCCGCTGCCGGATGACATGGTGATGAGCGCGCGCCCGTCATACAGCGCGACTTCGCCCATGGTGTACGGCAGCTTCTCCTGCGCAAAATAGAGGTGGAAAAACGGATTCTCGCGCGCCTGCTGCACCAGCACATCGAGGATTTGCTTGCGTTCCTTCGGCGTGAAATTGCGCAGGAAGTGCAGGTGGTCGCTCTGCCGCCCGGTGCGGACAAACTCCTCCATTGCCGCCTTGTTCAGCACAATGTATGTCGGGCGGCGGCGGCGCATCATGTTCGTCATCCGCGCCTGATGGATTTCCGCCAGTGCCGTCACATTCGGCTCGTACTCCTCGCGCGTCATCCCCATCCGCGCAAAGCCCTCCCGCACAACCGGGTAGAGCACCTCCAGCGGGATATACTGGAACGGCACGTCCGGGCGAATGTAGTAAATCGCCGCGCCATGCTCCATTTTGCAATACTGCTGCGTGTAGACAATGAAGTCCGAATTTTCATCGTTCAGCTGCCATAGCAGGCGTATGGGGGAAAAGCGCTCACGGTCGCAAAGCACTTTCCGGCTCATCCACAAATCCTGCGTCGACATGACCGTTGCGGTAAATTCGTTCTTTCCCAGCAGAAACAGCGCTACGGTGCTTTCCGAGCCATCCTGATGCATCACATGGAAGGTCATCTGTCCCGTCCTGTAATGTGCCAGCCGCTCCTGCGGACAATTGTCCGCATCCACCAGATAGGCATGATAGCACGGCTGATCCACCATCGGCTGAATGCCCACGAGGTTCGAGACAATTTCGTCCTCCCCCGCGTAGATGAAGTGGTCGATACGCACGATCACCCGCTGCGCAACAGGGTGGATTGCCTCCTGCAATTGCCGGAACAGCCCCAAATCACAGCAGCCGAAAAGCAGTGCGTTCACCTTGAGCGCGCCGCAGAACAGCACTTGCAGATAATGCAGGAAGCTGTCCTCCTTTTCTGCACCAAGCGCGTCCAGATAGCAGACCTTCGCAGGCGAAATCGGCTCACTGAATGCGCCGACGAGCTGCATCAGCGCCTGACGGCTCTTGTACTCGACCGCTCCGACAGCATCCATCTCCAGCGCACGATTCAGCGCCGCCCACTGCGCCTCCGTCAGTTGCTCCCCCATATGCTTGTGGAAGCTCTCCAGAAAACGGCGGTTCAGCTGCGGTGACGTTTTCCCCTTGAGGATGCGGAAGATGCTGTTCCGGCTGCGCATTTCCAGTCGGCGTGCAACCTCTGTCGCCGTCAGTTCCGTTTCGTTCAGCACCCGCTGGAGGCACTGCGCAAAAGCAAGATGCTCGTTCACGCGCCGCCTCCTTCTGCCGCCATCCGCGCTTTAACAGGATGGTCTGCGTTTCTGCCTTCTTTGACCCACAATTTTATTTTATCACTTGCCAACAATTTGTCAAGCATTTTGGCAACAGATTTCCACTTCCGATAAATCAGTGCGCACTTTTATTCTCATTCTGTTTAATAATGTGCACCACCAGTCCAATTTCGCAGTTTTCATGCAGTATATTAATAAAACAGTAATTTTTCTTTACAACTTTCCTGCCACTATGCTATAATAATAATAACAAAGGAGGAATTTCCCCCATGCAGAAAAAACATATGGAACGTTGCCTATTCACGCTGCTTGTTCTGCTGATTTTCGCGCTGACCATCTTGGGGCTATATCGCGTGACAAAGCACTCCGCTGTGCCTGCCTCGACCACCATACCAGCCGTGTCCCCCGCGGCATCCCCCGCCGATGATCCGACTGCGACCTCCTCGCCCACACCCAACCCCGTACCGTCGCCGACGCCCACACCGCCCGACCGTGTGGATTCCTATGCTGTGGAAGGCATAGAAGTCGCGTCGCATCAGTCGGATACGATGCACTGGCGGATTGAGCGCATCGAGCAGGAGGGCGCCGTCTGCTATCTCACAAAAATCTATCTGCTTGACCCCGGCACGCAGATTCGCAAAGCCACCGCGAATTGGGAGCGTGACATCCAGTATCCAGTCGACATGGCGGCGAAAATTCCCGACGCGACGCTGTTCATCAACGGCAGCGGCTATGTCAGCCCCACCTTTCCTGAAATCCCGTCAAATTACCCTGGCAGCAGCCCGGATTACTACTATACGCCGCTGGGCAGCGTCACCGTCACGGACGGGCAGTTGTTCCGCCGCCTGACCGGCGTGCCGTACTACGGGCTTTCCCTCACCCGCGACGGGCTGCATATGCACGTCGGCGATGACCCGGCGGATGTGCTCGCCGCCAATCCCACGCAGACGTGGTCATTTTACATCGAGTGTCCGGTCATCCGCGACCATCAGTCCATCCTCGACCCAAACTGGCGCTTCACAACCGCGCCCGCCATGCGCACCATCATCAGCTGCATCGACGAACACAATTTCATCCTGCTGACAGTCACGCGCGACAGCGGCAGCGCCCTGACCATGCGCCAGTGCGTTGACTACCTGCAATCCGCCTTCGACCCGCTTTGGACATACAATCTGGACGGCGGCCCGTCGATTGCGCTGTACTATCGCCTTTCGCCGGATGAGGACTGGGTTCGCGTTGCGGGCGGCACAAGCAAGGATGCGGACATTATGGCGTTCGCGGACTAAAGGCACCACCGCACAATTCGGCGGCGCGTCTGGCGATGTCTTTTCCGCCATC
>ENA-OPBD01001082-OPBD01001082.1-human-gut-metagenome-genome-assembly--contig:-NODE-1082-length-14322-cov-9.407093_pt1 | contig 14322 bp, 9 predicted proteins | sample MGYA00241062_ERZ501440 | MGnify/ENA primary metagenome ERZ501440 (study PRJEB25962, sample SAMEA2042628) | human gut metagenome | biome: human gut; feature: human-associated habitat; material: faeces...
AGAATGAGAGGTAAATAATGTTAGGACTTATTATTTTAGGAATTATCCTTTTAATCCTGCTTATAGTAATTGTAAGCAATGTCAAGGTAGTTCCGCAGGCACACGCATATGTGATTGAAAGACTCGGAACATATCATGTAACTTGGTCAACAGGCTTGCATGTAAAAATTCCGTTCATCGACAAGATTTCAAAGAAAGTATCATTAAAAGAGCAAGTAATTGATTTTCCGCCGCAGCATGGAGTGAATAAAACGATACCTTCTTGTAAATCTTAAAAAGTAAGTGCATATCAGAAAATTGAAAATAATCAATAACAATTACTTATTTAATATTTTTGCATCTGAGCCATAGGGCTCTTTTTTTATGCCTAAAATTCCTGTAAACTTATTTTTCGTGTTACAAGAATGACTGATGAGGACGGCAGAATAGAGAGGGGGAGTGATGATGGATTACTTGTATCATCTTTAAATGCTCCATTTATTATAAAGTTCATAACTCACCCCTTTTATAATGAGCAATCGTAATAGAATAAATTATCAAAATGTTTTGCGGTTATAATCGCAGATAATTTACTAATGACAGGAATTGCGGTATATTATCTATAGATGGATGCAGTCATAATGATTTATAAACCTATATATATGCAGAACTGAAAGAACTCATATCGCTTGATGGAAAGACCTATCTGTTTCTCAACGAGATTCAGGAAATCAAGGGTTTGGAAAAGATCGTCAATTTGCTGGCATCGGATTTTGATGTATGGTGAGCCATAATTTCCGTATGATGTTCTCTCAGCTCTCAACATACCTGACGGGATGTTATGTGTCTTTCCGTATCTTTACATTATTCTTCGGCGAATTTGACAACGCTAAGAACCATCTAAACTTAAATTATATCAAGGTTTAGAAGATTTTTTAGCAAAATGCATAAAATAATATGTGATAAATTAGAACTATTTTTAATTGAGCAAATCTTAAAAAAATGATAGAATAATGTAGAAGATAAGTAAAGAAGGTATTTTATGTTGTTAAAATATAACCGAAATTTATATAGTAAAGATGCTTTGTTAAAGGCTGCATTTAACTTTACCGACAAGGCATATATACATCTTAGTCAAACTGAAAATGAATATATCGTTGATTTTGTCGTGAAAGAGGGAAATATCGTGTTAGAAAAAGAATTTGACAACGAAATGATCTTTCAAACAATGCGACATAAGGTGTATTTGGAAACTGCTGATATCCGAAAAATTATGGTTGCACGAGCTATGGCATCTACAATAATTGATGATGAAGAACCTAAGCCGCAAACAACCGATTTTAATGCTGATGAAATCCTTACAGATTGGTTTGAAAACAATGAAAACAATTGAATTTGACTTGAATTTATATGATCAAAAGTGCATAAAAAAAGCCATCGATGACTTTTATGACATTGCAGAAATTATTTCTGAAAAATGCGACAACAAAATAATTTGCAGAATGTTAGCCTCAAAAGCGGACATAAATTTAACTGCCTGTGAATTTTCAAACTATATTATTGATCTAATGAATGTGATATAAATGAACATTTTGAGCGTATTAAAAGTTGTTTTCATTATTATTTTATGTATAGGCTCGTCGTATACTGATATAAAATTCGGATATGTGAAAAATCTTTATCTGTTGCCGTTTTCTTTGCTCGGAATTGTCTTGCTCGTTTTGCAGTTTCTGCTTTTTGGAGCTGAAACACTACTTGATTCTGTGATTAGTATTTTAACCTCTCTGATAATATCTGTTATCTTATACATTGCACATATTTGGGCAGCAGGCGATTGTAAATTTCTGATTGTACTTTCACTTTTAACACCGGTAGAATTATACTCTAAATTTAATTTTTTGAATTTTTCTATAATTTTTGCAATTGCACTTGCTTTTGCATACAGTTATATATTCCTCATTTTTGACTCTATATATTGCGGTATTAAACAGAAAAAAATCGCCGATAAAGCTAAAATTAAATCCGGTATGAAGTCGTTTGCATTAAATTATATAACATCCGTTTGTTGCATAATAGCAATTGACAACATACTTTTATACTTTTTTGCTGAGTTCTTTATGCGTTATATATTTGTACTGTTAGCAATAAATATATCTTTTATTATTTTGCTGAATTCATTAAAGCATCTTAATAAAAAAATACTTTTGCCGATAGCATTAGTGTTGGCAATTATATTTATGTGCCTTAGACAATCGTTTGGAACTATGTATTTTGTTAATTTCGGACTTGTATTTATAGTTATGCTTATGAAACTTTTTATCAGTGAGTACAACTATGAATATATAAATACTTCTGATGTTAAAGCGGGTATGATTATTTCTACGGAAACTTCAATGCTGTTTTTGAATTCAAGAGTGAAAGGTCTGCCTGATATGTCACATGAAAACGTAAGCGATAGAATATCCGAAAGCGAATGTGAAAGTATTCACCGATGGGAAAAGTCAAAGTATGGAAGCAAAACGGTTAAAATAGTACGAAAAATTCCGTTTGCTATATTTATTTCACTTGGAATAGTAACATATATCATTGTGGGAGTAATGCTAAATTGATTATAAAAATTAAAGACTATGACGGAAAGCCAAGAATATTTTCATTTGCTAAGAGTGAGAGAGTAAAAGATTATTTGTTGGAAAAAGAATTGAATACGGGACTTTTGAACAATAGAAGTATTATCATTTACCCTGAAAACATTACTCTAAATCTGTCAGAAGAAGAAACACAAAGATTTAGTTTGTGTGGCGATTATGATGTTTTTCAGGTTGATAGCAGAGGTAATGCCTATAAATACTTTAATAATGCTTCACTTGATAATGCAATACTTGTAACAAACAGATGTAATTCAAATTGCGTTATGTGTCCGACTGCTGAATCTATACGAAGAAACGGCGAGAATTATTACGGTGATGAACTGATAAGAATAGCAAAATATTTTCCGAATGATGTGTGTCACATAACAATTACGGGTGGAGAACCGTTTTTGATAGGCAAAAGTATTTTTGATTTACTTTCTTTTCTTAAAGATAATTTGCCGAATACTTCGTATTTGTTACTCACAAATGGCAGAATTTTCAGCAATAAAGAATACTTGAATTTATTCAAACAAACTTGTCCTCATGCTCTTAAATTAGGCATACCTATCCATGGGTATAACAGTGAAACTCACGACAGCATTACTCAGGCTAAAGGAAGTTTTATTCAAACATTTAACGGTTTGTTGAATTTGCTGTCAATTGGGGCGAAAATTGAACTTCGTATAGTTGTAAGCAGATTGAACGCAGACTTCATAACCGATGTAGCTAAACTCATTACCGATAACTTCTTAGGCATTGAGTGCGTAAAATTTATCGGACTTGAAATGACAGGCAATGCGGCAAAAAATAAAAACAGAGTATGGATAAGCTACCCCGATGCTTTCAGAGCATCAAAGAAAGCAATTGATTTACTGATTGGTGCAGGCATTGATGTAGGATTATACAATTTCCCTCTCTGTGCTGTTAATAAAATGTACAGAAGTCTTTGCGAAAAAAGCATTAGTGATTATAAAATCAGATATACAGAACGATGCGAAAAATGCTGTCAAAAAGACGCATGCGGAGGAATGTTCGCAGGTACTGTAAGACTTTCAAAAGACGATATTATACCATTAGGAAAATATAAATATGATTAACTATTTTAATTTTAAAAAATTAAATAATGAATATCTTATTACAAATGATTTAGGACGATATTTGTTTGCTGATAAAAAAGAACTCTTCTCTCTGATAAATAACCAAGTCGATATGAATTTAGACTTTGGAAAATCTGCAGAGGAAAATATGTTTTGCTACGATGGTTCTCCGAGAGGATTTGCCGAAAAAGTAAAACCTTATTTTCGTGACAGTAAAAATTATCTTTTCTCGTCAACCGGATTGCACATTTTTGTTGTCACTAACAGCTGTAATTTAAAATGTGTGTATTGTCAAGCTCAAAACGGTAATGAAATACCTAACGGATTTATGACAGAAGAGATTGCAGAAAGAGCCGTGGATGTAGCATTAACTTCACCGAATGATAATCTTTCATTTGAATTTCAAGGTGGTGAACCCCTTGCTAATTTTTCTGTTATTAAACATATTGTGGAATATACAGAGTTAAAGAAAAAATCAAAAACTATCACGTACAACATTGTGACAAACCTCACGCTTATAACTCAGGAAATTATAGATTTTATTAAGAAATACAATGTAGGCATATCAACTTCAATTGACGGTAATGAACTTGTGCATAATATGAACAGATGTTATCGCAATGGCAAAGGTTCATATTCTGATGTAAAACAATCTATTGGACAATTAAAACTTAATGATATAAAGTTTGGTGCAATTCAAACTACGACCTCCAACAGTCTGCCGTTTTATAAAGAAATAGTTGATGAGTATATTTCAATGGGCTTAAAAAGCATTTTTATCCGACCGCTTACTCCTCTTGGTTGTGCAAATAAAGATTGGAACATTGTCGGATATTCTGCCGAAGAATTTATAGAATTTTACAACAAAGCTTTTGATTATATTTTGCAACTCAACATGAATGGTACAGAAATCAGTGAAGGTCATGCAACAATTTTTTTGTCTAAGATCCTGCACGGTTATCCCGTGAATTATATGGAGCTGCGTTCTCCATGCGGAGCAGGTATCGGTCAGATTGCTTATTATTATGACGGTAATATATATACTTGTGATGAGGGAAGAATGCTTGCTGAAATGGGAGACGATTCCTTTAAACTCGGGAATGTATATGACAATACATATGATGAACTTATAAATTGCAATAATTGTAAAGCTGCTTGTATTTCAAGTATACTCGAATCACTTCCGACTTGCCACGATTGCGTTTACAGCCCCTATTGCGGAACTTGCCCTGTAACAAATTTGGCATTAAATAAAAATATATTTAACAGAGAACCGAATTCTTACAGATGTAAAATATATAGAGGGATTCTTGATAGAATTTTCTCCGCACTCCAAAACGAAAAAGAAAAATCAATAATAGAGAAATGGTGGGTGTAGATTTATGGAAAATGATATGTTCCCAAAGGTTAAGAAAGAGATAATCAATTTTATCAATGATGAAGAGGGTAATATAACAAGGAACAAGATACTCGCAGTCGGTTCAATGGTTATTTTGTTAAGCATAATTGCAGGAATAAATGCTCAGGCCGCACATTCTTCTCACAGTTCACATTCTTCGCATTCATCAACTTCTTATCATCGTTCTCATGTGTCACACACATCTGCTAAAAGCCATTCGTCACATGATTCGCACAGCAGTCACAGTTCACATTCAAATGTTGCTACTGAGCATAATTCTCACGCTTCACATGCCTCACATTCTAACATAGCAACTGAACATAGTTCTCACGCATCACACAGTAATGTAGTAACCGATCCTCCGACTACACACAAACCGACAATACCACCTACTACACACAAAGTGACTGTTCCGTCGACCACTAAGCCGTTACCTACAACCGCTCCTACAACTGTACCCGACACAACAATTGAAAATAGCACAGCTGTTCAGGCAACTACCGAAGCTGTTCAAAGTGCCGCCAATTCAGATAATTCAGTTGTTTCTGCCGGTGCCGGAGCAGTAGCAGGTGCCGCCGCAACAGGTGCAGTTGCATATGCAATTCATAAACATAAAAAGAAGTAGTTATGTCCTTAGGCAAAATATTTGTAAATCATAATCACCTATATATATAATATGTATAGCGTGATGTATGTTAAACTCACCTATGTATTGACATATAAAAACAAATAGATTATTCTGTTTACAGAGACAGTATCAGTCTTAAAAAAACAAAAAAGAAAAGGTATGTACTTTATAGGTTTGGATGAAGTTGCAAAAACAAATCAAAAGTCAAAAAAGTAATATAATTTGTTAAAAACTATATTAAGTTATATTCAGACAAAGTATCAGACGGAATAGGGTAGAACATTTGCGGTAAGGAGGCTCGAAAGGGCCTCTTTAGAATACAAGCAAAATTTAAAACATAATGGAGTGAATAAAACAATACATTCTTGTAAATCTAAAAAACCAAGTGTATATCAGAAAATTGAATATAATCAATAACAATTACTTATTTAATATTTTTAACATCTGAGCTATAGGGCTCTTTTTTTATGCCTAAAATTTGGCGGCAGGGTAGTTGCAACAGGCAATATATATAAATATCGGAGGTTGGTGTTGGTGAAACTTACAAAAATAAAATAACTCATAAAAATATATTTACAACTTTGCACAATGTGATATATAATAACAATAACATACAAAATGTAGTGAAGTAGTGCTTGAAAACAGTGAACAATTACCAAATAATTTATAAATGAAAGGAGGATAGTTTAAAGTTCAAAAAGCAAACACAGTGGAAACTTTTATTAAACTTATCAACAAATCAAAAAACAGGAGGCTAGAGTATGAACGGAAAAATAAAGAAAATGTTATCGGCAGTTTCAATAACATTGTGTGCAACGGTTGGTTTGTCGTTGCCTGTTGATGTCGTGGCGGCTACACTGCCAAAGTCGGAAACTCAATATTCATCATTCGATAATGTTGTCGGAGAAAATCCCGAAGAGAGCAAAATCGTCAAAGAGCTAACGGACGAAAGAACGGAAAATTCAAAAGAATTTTTGCTTGAAGACGGAACAAAGATGATTGCTCAGTACAACAAACCTGTCCATTACAAAGACAGCAAGGGCAAATGGGTTGAATATAACAACACTTTATCGGAAGATAAGACTTCATCTCCCGATGAAGCAGGTGATTCTTCATATACAAACAAAAGCAGTGATATTTCGGTCAATCTTTCAAATAAAGCTAAGTCAAAAAATATGATTTCACTGCAATCAAACGGATATAAAATCAGCTGGGGTTATGACAATGCAGGCAAGAGCAAAGCTGATGTAAAGAAAAATAACGAAAAAACAAGCGGTAATGATAAATTTACTACGCTTAAAAATATAACAACAGAAACTTTGTATAAGGATGTTTTCAGCGATGTTGACTTGCAGTATTTTGTTACTACAACCGGCATTAAAGAAAATATAATTTTAAAGAGTTCAAAGGCTCAAAATGAATTTACATTGAATTACAAAATTCCGAACCTTACCGCAAAGCAAAAAGATGATAAAACAATCACACTTTCAAATAAGGACGGAAAAGAAATATACACAATCTCAGCACCGTATATGTACGATGCAAACGGCAGTTCAAGCACACAGATGAAAATTGAGATTGTAAAGCAAAAAGGCTCAAATCTTCAGGTTAAGCTGACCGCCGACTATGCTTTCATTCATACAATCGGCAGAGCATTCCCTGTTACGATTGATCCTGAGATTACAACTACTCTCAAAAGTGAGCTTACATTTTATGAGAATGCTAACGGCTCAGTAAATAGTTACGGACCGTACTATACATCTAAAAATTCATATGCGATTTGCACTGTAAATAATCTTCCGAAACTTGAAAACGGAGAAGAGGTTATAAGTGCCAAATATAGTTTTGAAACAGAAAACGGCAGTAAGCTGTTTGCTGATGAGGGTGAAAACCCTATCATTGTGAATGCTCATAAGCTTACATCTGCTTCAAATGGGAATGTAAAATACGATTCAAAAGTCCTTGATTATGATTCTCTTACATATGAAGATAATCGGTATTTAACATTTGACCTTACAAGCACCTTCAAAGGCTGGTATAGCGATACCAATACCAAGGGTTTTGTCATGGAGGCTCTTGATACAGTCGGTTCAAAAAAAGTCGTATTTAAGTCTTATACAAAAACATCTACAACACCTGCCTTAATGCTCATCTATAAAGATTTTACAGGCATGGAGAGCAATCTCTCATACCACACAATCAATGTCGGCACTAACGCACAGGCGGCTGTATCGGATTACCTTGGAAACCTTGTAATCAGCCAAACATTGTATGAGGGAACAGGCTCAAGAATGCCGTTGAGCATTACTGCAACATACAACAGCATTAACAAGGACACAGCCTTTGAGAACGCTTCTGCAAGCGGTTACGGTTGGCAGTTCTCATTTAATCAGTATGTAAGAGAAGTAACCGACAAAAATCTTACCAAAGCAGGCTACAACTATATCTATACCGATGCTGACGGTACAGACCATTACCTTAAACTTGCAGAGGGTGAAACCGCTAAATGGGAAGATGAAGACGGTTTAGCTCTTACACTAACCAAAGATGAAAATAACATTTTCATTGATAACGGTTCAACAACTCAGACTTACGAATCAACCGCAAACGGCGGTAAACTCCTTTCTGAAAAAGACGAACACAAGAATACAATCACATATACCTACACCGACGGTGACTTAACCAAAATCACAGACGGTTCGGGCAGAGAAGTTCAGTTAAAATACAAGAGCAGTACTAACGGCAAAAAGGTTGTAAAAAGAATTACAAAGCCTGATGGTACTGGGATTGATATTGCTTATACAACCGCAAAGGATAAGGTTACTTCAATTTCATTCAATGACGGTCACATTTCACAATTTGAATATGATGATGATTATAACCTGATTTCAATTTCGGGTGTATCGGACAACTATATGAAGTCTTTGCCAACATATAAGTTCAGCTACACAAACGGTAAGGTAACTAATATCACAGAATACGGTACTGACGGCACAGAGGGCAATCATCTTAACATAAGCTACAATGCCGACAATACAACCGTGTTTACAGATAAGCAGGGACATAGTGAAACCCATATTTTTGATAACAGCGGTTCAACTGTTTCTGTCCTCAATTCAAACGGCTATGCAACTTCGTCCGAAAACACAGGACTTGTAATTAACAACAGTGCAAACGCATACACTAAAAATTACATTACAGAATCAACTGAGCAGACAGAAGTTGGCGGAGGAAAATATTACTTCGTGTCAAACGGCACAAAGGGCAGTACCGCAAGTAAAGGCGGTAAAGTAACAGTCGATAATTCTGCCGCAACAGAAGAGGACGGTTACTATCAGTACCTCGGAACAACTTCACTCAAGGTTGAAAATCCGACGAGTGAGAATAACTCCGCATTCTTTACAGGTTTTGCTCATCAGTTCAAAGAAACAACCTTCAACGGCAAAGATGTGACTTTATCGGCATATGTAAAGACAAAGAATGTAAAGCAGATCTACAGCGGTGGCTCAGTCGGAGCAATCCTAAAAGTTAAGTGTCTTGATTCATCAGGAAAGACGGTAAAAGAAATCAACAGTATCGGACTTACAGGCACTCTTGATTGGCAGAGAATCAGCGTAACAGCAAATGTTCCGAGTACAACAGCGTCAATCCGTGTGTATGGCTTGATTAGATACGCATCGGGTACAGCTTGGTTTGACTGTATCCAGTTTGAAGAGGGCAATTGTGCCAACAACTTCAATGCTCTTCAAAACAGCGATTTCAGCTCAAATGACAACTGGCTCACAGAAGAAAACAAGAGCATTTCAGCCAATAACAGTACTGTAGCAATAGGCGGTACAGCAGGTGCGGTTGATGATTCCAACACAGAATCGGCAACAGAAGAAACTACTACAGAAAGCAACACCGAACCATCTACCTACACCAAAACAGTTACGGAAACTGCTCCAATGGATAGCATTACTTCATATGACGATTACGGCAACGCAATCAAGTCTGAACAGGGATTTGTAGTCAGAGAAGTAAAGAAAACCTACGAAGTTGAATCTTCCGATACTTCGACCGATGAGGACGGCGATGATACAGATGACAGCACATCATCAAGTCCATCACTCGGCAACAAGTATATCTATCAGAATGTAAAGGTAGATAAGGCAGGAGTATCATTCAAAATCAACGGTACTGCAAAGGCAGAGTCTGTTCCGCTTTCAAACGAAAACAGAACTTTCGGTATTGCACTTAATATTTACTACAAAAATAACAGCACCCCTGAAATGCACTATCGGGAATTTAATGTCAATACTTCCAAAAATCAGCAGGTAAGTTTGTCAATAAGTCCCGAAAATAGTGACGAAACCATAGATTATGTTGCATTTGCATTTGTATATGGTTATAATGAAAATGAAATGACGGTTACCAACGCTGAACTGAATATTTTAGCAATGGGGTATGTGACTAAACAATCTGAAGATTCAAAAGATGATTCTTCAGTCAGTGCAGGTAACGATTCAGACAATGATACAGAGGTTGACGATTATGTTGATTATGAAGTATTGTCTGAATCTGTTGATAAGACAAAACCGTTTATGCAGACAAGTTCTGAATATGACAGCACAGGCAATTATGTAACGGCTGAAACCAATGAACAGGGAAGTACAACACATTATGTTTATGATATCAACGGTAATGTAACTTCGGTTACTGATGCAGATGATAATGTGACAAGCTACGCATATGATTCATCAGGCAACCTTACATCTGTTAAAAACGGTGATTCTGAAAACTCATATACATACAGCGGTTTAGGCTCTGTATCAAAAATTACACACAATGGTTTTGACTACTCCTTTAACTACGATGTTTTCTACAATCTTGTGTCAACTAAAATCGGCAATGTAACTGTTGCAAGTCATACATATGACAGTAACGGTAATCTTACAAAGACTGCTTATGCAAACGGTGATTATCTTGAATATGCTTATGATAACTATGGCAATATTTCGATAATCACAGGCGAAACAGGCAAAATTGCCGAGATGATTTACAACAAGCAAGGTCTTGTTACAAAGGCGGTTGACTATTCAAGCGGCGAAACCTCATATTACTACTACACATTTGACGGTTCGCTTGAAAGCGAATATCGTACATCATCAGACGGCAGTCTTACTCACTACATCATTACTGATTCAAACGGCAATACAGTTGAAAAGACATCTGTAAACGGTCAGACAAAGACAATTACAACAGGTTCAGATGATGACGGAAAGTCATTTGTAAGCAATGACGGTGTAACTAACGAAACATCAACCGATGATTTTGGCAGAGTGTCAACTGTAACAACAAAACAGAACAAGAGCGATACCGTATTTACAAAGCAGTATTCTTATTATCACGGCAGTGAAAGTAATGCTACTACCAATATGGTTGGCGGTATCAGTTATAAGTTGAGTTCTGATAGGGCTCTGGATTACAGCTATAATTACAACGATACAGGTAATGTAGAGAATGTGTATGAAAACGGCAAAAAGGTAGCCGTATATACATACGATGAACTAAATCAGCTTGTATGGTATGCAGATACCCGAACAGGTCGCTATATCAGAATAGTTTATGATAACTACGGCAACATTCAAAGAATGGAATCGTATTCACTCGGTACTAACTGGGCACCTGTAAAATTACTCGAAACAAGAACTTATTCGTATGGTGACACTAACTGGAAAGATAAACTCACCGAGTTTGACGGCGACAGTATCACATATGACAAGAACGGCAACCCATTGACATACCGTGATGATATGACTTTTGAGTGGGAGAACGGAAGAATTCTCAAGAATATAAACACTTCCGATAAAGCTATTCAAATGAGCTATGACTCAAACGGAATGAGAACACAGAAAACCGTTAACGGAGTTAAGACTAACTATTACTACGACAGCAGTAATAACCTTTTTGCTCTTACGCAGGGCAACGATACGCTGTTCTTCTACTACGATAATTCGGGTGAAGTAATGTCAGTTTCCTGCAACGGAACAATGTATTACTATATCAAAGACCTGCAGGGCGATATTACCGAAATCGTTGACAAAGACGGCAAAGCAGTCGCAGAGTATGCCTACGATGCGTGGGGCAATATGCTCACCGAAAACAACGGCACACTCGCAGTTGGCAAACTGAACCCGTTCCGCTATCGCAGTTATGTTTATGATGAAGAAACAGGCTTGTACTATCTCCAAAGCCGTTATTATGACCCACTCACAGGCAGATTTTTGAATGCGGATGTATATGCTGACACTCAATCAGGCACACCGCTTAGCACAAATATGTTTGCTTATTGTGAGAATAATGCGATAAATAAATCTGATGATGAAGGAAAAGATGCTTGGTGGATACAGTCGCCAAATAGTGTTCCACTTATTTTAGGGAATGCTGGGCATACATCACTTTTATTGCAAGAAAAATCAGGGTATTGGTGGTATTTCTATTGGGGAGATAGAAGTGTTCAGTTGTTATTTATAGAAACTTCTTCCCTAAGGGAAATTACAGGTAAAGTAAGAGATCAGATCAATTATTATAACAGAAACTATTCTAATAAATTTGGTAAGTTGTACTATTACGAAAATTATACGCAAGCTATACAATTTTCTGGGCATTTTGAAAATAGTATTAAAGAAATTAAAAAATTTATCAGTAATAATCAGTATTCATATAGCTTTGGTATTAAAAGAAAAATTTATGTTAGGTTTAGATATCCATCAAAAAAATATAAAGGTAAAGACCGACCATATTCTCATATATTAACTAAAAATGACTTTTACGATACATCGTTTAATAATTGTTTGCAAGCCAGTGCTTATTATTTAAAGTATGGTAGTTTAAATAATAACGATGTGCAATTCAAGTTACAACTGATGCATGTGGGTACTGTTCCAAAATTTGCCATAAACAAATTTAAAAAATTTGGAAAATGGGTAACATATTCACATAGTTCACGAAGGTTTTAAGAAAGGTTTTTAAAATGAAAAGGAAAAAATCATTAAAAGTCATTACTATTGCTTTGATATTTTGTTTCTTTGCAGTTGCAGGAGTGGTATATTTTTCACTTACCAGCGTTCCGCAACATAATGTTAAGATTGAAAATGAGCCGGATAACAATAGTTATATGAATACTTGCTCAAATGTAATGTGTAATTTGGCAAGAGTTGGTGACAAACTATATTACAATGCGGCAAACGACTTTTTTAAATACGGAACATATGAAATCACTTCGGACTATACCAAGCGAATTTATTGGAAAGGTCCTGCAATTACAAGTGAATGCCTTGATTTAAACCGTGTTTCCAATGAGAATATTTTTTCACCTTATATACACAATGACATTGTTCAGTATTATGATTTGAATCAAAAACATTATAAGGAATATTTGAAATTGCCTGATCTTAATAATGATAACGCTTCGCTTGAAGAATTGTTTGTTGTAGGTGATGAACTCTATTTCAGCTATTCTGAATTATATAAAGGCAATGTTATAGGCGATACTATGGTAGTTTACGGTTTCTACAACCTTTACCGACAAGATGAAAATGATACAAAGTTAATATTGTCGGTGGATAATCTTGATTTTGACTATATTTCAGATCTTCGATTTTATGATGAATATATCTATTTGGTTGCAGGAAAAAGAACAAGTGACAAAGAAGACGCTTCTACAAACCTGTTCCTTTGTAAATATAATCAAAATAACGGAAAGTTAGTTTATAAAATTCCTTATGCACCAAGTAGTGACTTTGTTGAAATTACTTGTTTATCTGCTGTGAACGACAAGGTGTATGGTACAATAGTTAATCGTTCTGATAACGGGTATGAAACGGTTTATTGTGCTGATTTGAAAAGCGGTACTATAAATACATTGTTTAAATCAAATGCAGGTATGGTTATCAACAGCTACAAAGATAAGGTGTTTTTATCAGTTGAAAACGGTAAAGACAAGGGAATATATTCAATTGATACTTCAACTGACAAAACTACTAGAATATTTAATGATGATATCGAGTTGAACGGTCTTTATATCGTAGATTCAAAATACCTATATTTCACAGATAATGCGTATTTTAACCTTTACAGAATAACTCAAGACGGCAAAAATCTTGAAAAAGTGTTTGGCTGATTTCATTATCATGTTAAATGGAGTTATAAAAGTATATAAGCAATAATTTAGGAGGCTCAGTCGAGCCTCCTAATCTTAGATGTATTCTCCACAAGTGTTTTTTACATTTAGCTGTTTTTTGAAAGCGAATATCGTACATCATCAGATGACAGCCTCCTATGGTAATTCCTTTATTATTATAGGAGGTGATTTTATTGTACTTTTTTATCGATTTGCTAAATGAATTTATCTAACAGAGAATGCATAAAATAGCGATAAAATAGTTTGACTAATATATAATATTGTGTTAAAATTATGCGAAAAGGGGGGTGACAGCTCTATGGGGCAATATATGCCGATAGTGTGGATAGGCTTTGCAATATTCATGTTGCTTTGCGAAGGCTTTACAACACAGCTTGTATCAATATGGTTCGTTCTCGGCTCGG
>ENA-OPBD01001091-OPBD01001091.1-human-gut-metagenome-genome-assembly--contig:-NODE-1091-length-14269-cov-2.934712_pt1 | contig 14269 bp, 9 predicted proteins | sample MGYA00241062_ERZ501440 | MGnify/ENA primary metagenome ERZ501440 (study PRJEB25962, sample SAMEA2042628) | human gut metagenome | biome: human gut; feature: human-associated habitat; material: faeces...
GCGGCTGGGGATATGCCATAATACTTCGTGAAGAGTTCAGTTGCCTTGAATCTATCACGAACAGGGACACGATCAACTGGATTCTGAAAAATGAATACAGGAGGTCGATTATGGAACATTTACCGAAACGAATCACCGAGAACGGCATTGACTATATACTGGTCGGTGACTACTATATCCCTGACCTGCGGCTGCCGGAGGAATCCCGTCCTATCGGACGCTGGGGACGGATGCACCGGGATTATCTGAAAGAATGGCGTCCGGTCTTGTACAATGACCTGCTTTTGTCCGGCAGGTTCTGGACGTACCTTGCAGACTTAAACGAACAGGCACAGAACCGGCTGGAGGTAATCACCGAGCAGATGAAAGCCGCCAGTATGCTGCCATTCAGGAACTGGACGAAGCCATGCTGCACCGTCTGATCAGCCGGATTGTAGTCGGCGAAATGAAGAAAGTGGATGGACAGAAACAGCAGGAAGTGAAAATCATCTACAACTTTGTGGGTGAGATACCGGAATAAGCACCGCAAAACCATAACAAAGCAGCCCGTCTGAAAGGTATAAGATTATCTTTCAGACGGGCTTATTATATTTGTTTGATTTTCTTTTCCTTATCAATACCTCATAAATTGCTTAGAGTTTCAAGTTAGCTTTTCACTCGCTTTTTACTTTATTTCTGTTTTTCGATATACCTGATACAGAACAGGTAAAATAATAAGGAATAGAACGGAATAAATTGTTAAAATAATCGGAACTGATCCTATCACTTTCCCACCAATTTCATAAAGAGTAAAGGTTTTAATTGCCATATTTATCTGCAAGAGCTGGTCTGGCAAAAGTCCTAATACATCTGATAATACTGAAAATCCACCCAAAAAGGATTGAATGAATAACAGTACAAATGGAATTGTAACAGCTAAAACAGTTGTATGTGTCTTGGCAGATACCAGCATGGAAACAGCTAAAATGAATAATGCTCCCACATATCCACCAATCACGGTTAAGAGGTATGCCTGCAAATAGGTAATATTGTAAAAACTTTTCCAGAAAGCCCAGCTTGTCTGAATAACACAATTTGCACCGCCAATACCTGCAACACTAAATACTACTGCGGAATATATCAGAATTACCAACCAGTAAACTCCGGTAATAACAATCAACCCAGCCGCTATTTTAGAAAAAGTCCCCCTATTTCTGCCATACCTTGCGGAAAAGAAAACAGAATCCGCTTTCCACCCAAATTCGTTTGAAAAGATACCTGCTACAAAGAAACTCATAATCAAAACGGTCAGCATAATGATTGTGGGTGCATAGACCAAAGCAGCAGTAAAACCGCCTGCATATTCATAATAAAAAGGAGTCTCCAGTTTTTGATATTGACTAACCAGAAATGCTTTTTCCTTTTCACTGAATTGGTCTTTTGCTTCATCAGAATTAAGCCATTTCTCCAGATTTAAGATGCGGTTATCATAAAGCTTTCCAACCTCATCCTCTGATAAGCTGTCTGCCCGATAGTAATTATGTTCTCGGAACTCGGAAAATCCAGAGTTAATTAAATCCCTAATATCAGAAAATCCCTGTTTTTTGGAATAGCCAATGTTGCTGGTTTTAATATCTGTCGGGCTGTCAGGATAGGTTTCGTTGATTAGCCGATTTTGCCGAATGACCTCTCGAAGCACATCTTCTGTGATCAGGCCTTCCCATTCCGCTTTTGTATCACGCAAGTACCTTGCTGCCGCAATTCCTGTGTGTGTATCCCCCTCCTCATCCACATAGTCCATGGAAGATATTGCAAAATAGCAAGTAACAGCGATGACTGCCAGCAATACGATCAGACCGATTTTATTTGCAGTTTTTGAAAATATCTTTTTTATTTCAAATCGAATCATTCCATGTCACCACCCTTTCCTCCAAAATAATACAAAAAGACGTCTTCTAAATTAGGGCGCACAAGTCTTGCATGTTCAAGCGGCTGCCTGGCAGAAATAATTCGTAATTCAACAGTACCATTTTCTGATTTCATATTAGATACTTTATATTGTTTCATCAACTTTGCTGCTTTTTCATGGGAAGTCTGACAAGCCCATACTTTTTGCGGCATGGAAGATACGATTTCATCTAAATTCCCTTGCTGCAAAATCTTACCGTCTTTCATAAGCCAAATATCCTTTGCAATATACTCCACATCCGAAACAATGTGAGTAGATAATATAACAATACGGTTTTCTGACAGTTCACTGATTAGATTGCGAAAACGTATTCTTTCTGCGGGGTCAAGTCCGGCAGTTGGTTCATCCAAAATCAAAATTTTGGGGTCATTCAGTATCGCTTGTGCAATGCCAGCCCGACGTTTCATGCCTCCGGATAATTTCCGCATTTTTTTATTAGCAGCTTTGGAAAGTCCTACCTGTGCAAGTAGTTTGTTTACTTTTTTCTTTGCCACAATCGGGCGAATCCCTTTTAAGGCTGCAATGTATAAAAGATAATCCTTTACCGTAAATTCCGGATAAAATCCAAATTCCTGCGGCAAATATCCTAAAAGATTCCGGTACTCGCCGCCCATTCCCCCAATATCCTGCCCGTCACATAATATCTTTCCACTTGTAGGGGTCAGCAGTGAGCATATCATTTTCATTAAAGTGGTTTTTCCAGCACCATTGACACCTAAAAGACCATACACACCATTTGAAATCGTAAGATTCAGGTTGTTTACTGCTCGAAAATTTCCAAACTCTTTTGTCAGATTAACTAATTGTAGTTCCACTTAAATCCACCTCCCAGAATTTATTACAATCAAATATGGTTTTATAAATTGCACCAATCAGAAAAACAACAGCAGTTCCAAACAAAGCATACCAAACCGGAAGTGTAATGAGAACGTAAATGGTTTCGTTATTGATAATGAACCACCATATTCCGCTCCATAACAGGCAGAGAATAATAGAAGTTCCCTCATTTACACGACTATTGCTGCACAACGTACCAAAGCAAATGCAAGCAGTCACCACGGCTGGAAACAAAAACTGGATGACAATTTCTGATAGCGCGAGATTGACACTTCCTCTAAGTGTGATACAAAACAGGCTTATCATAAATAAATCGACAATTCCAAATAGAAAGATTCTGGCTGCATATATCTGTCGCAATGAATAAAGGCAGGTCGCTTCTATCTGCATACAGTCACAAGATTTGTTTTTCCAAAATTCCGGTATCATCAGAACAATAAAGAGTACCCCTATCATACCTAACATTCTTATCACATACCTATTGTCTAAAAGATCTGGCAAAAGGGTTGCAGCAGTCCATAACAAAAGCATTTGCAGCAGCCACCACCGCTTGCGTATAAGATGTAACTCTGTCCATAAAAATTCCCAATACGTTAGTTGCTTTTCCTGCTCAACGGAGCAATAACTTTCTATTGATTTTCTTACGGTTTCTTTTATGTGCTGTTCATCAGGAATAATATTCTGATTTTCCCGATACCTTTTGAGTTGTTCTTCAATATTCACAAAATCACTCCTCCCTTAGCAGTCTTTCTAAATATGTTTTTGCCTGTTTTACCCGGTATTTTACTAATGGCAAACCTATTTGTAAGGTGCTGGATATTTCTGTAAGTTTCAGTTCCTGAAAGTAATACAAGATAATAACTTCCCTTAATTCAGCGGGTAATCTATCCAGAGCTGCCTTAATCGTCAGCCTGTTAAAAAGCTCGTCTGTTTCAGGGGGATGTAAACAATCTTGAATTTCTAAAGACTGTTCCTCTAACAAACTTTCTCGGATTTTTTTATAGGAATCCCTGCAAAGATTTCCAGCAATCGTATACAAATAATTTTTGGTTTTTCCCATATAACGGTAGTCAGACAATTTCTCGAAGAAGCGCAAAAAAGTTTCCTGTGTTAAATCTTCTGCGGTTGATGTATCAGGGCAATGATAGTTACAATAGTTCAATATTTCCTTATAGTATTTGCGAACAAATACATCAAAAGCATTTTCGTCTCCACGCTTCATTCTTTGTAGCAACAAAAAATCTATATCCACGAAATCCTCCTTTCCCGTTATTGAAAGTCAATGCGCATTTCTCTTTCTACCATGTATAACGAATGAACACTGTAAAAAGATAGTGTGGCTTCATTTTTTATAAAAATTAGTTTTATAAAAATTTTTTCCAGATAGATTGCTTATCCCTATTTATTATATTGAATTGCCCTTATAGCTTCAAGATAGATAATTTGACACCAATTCATCACTTGACATTGTGGCAAAGAATTGTCACCGGATGGGATGGAAATGTGGAGAATAAGATTCCTCCGTTTTACACACAGGTCTGTGGATTGCTCACTGGGGAGAGGAATGCTTCTTCGGGAGCGTTGGAAGACTATGATTTCGAAGCATGGCAGCCGCCTGCATCCCGGCGTGAAAGCCCATCAAATTACCGCGAAAGAGATCGAAACATATCTGCAAGAACTGTTATAGAAGAAATTTATAATTTCTTAAGAAAAATGTGACGTAAAATGTGACAACTCCGCGCTATATTGAAACCCATAGAAAGTAATTCATTTGGAGGGGCTGGCAATATGACGCAGGAAAATCGTTCAAGCAGACAGACAGAGATCCATATAACGCAGATGCGGAGAAATCCGTATCTGGTGGATTATCAAACCGGGAAAAATACGGGCAGATATACAGGAAGGCACACAGAACGGTCACAACACAGCACACCTGCAATGTCTCAGGAGGGCACAAGGACAAGAACATATCCTCAGCACAGTGTAGCGCCTCGGCAGGAAAATAGAACCCACCAGCAGAAGCAACGAACTGCGGATGCGGTATATGGGGAAAATGTATACAAAGACAATACCTACAACACCCGTGCAAGGCACCGACTGGCGAGGGCGGAGAGACAGCGCCGCCGCAGACGGGCAAGAATCCGCAGATATCTCCGTCTCTCCATACTTTGCGCAGGAATTCTGGTAGGAATCATCGCGTTGACAAAGCTTCTGAGGGTGCCTGCCAGTACCGCGGAAGCTAGCACACCGATGGAAGCAATAGACATGGCGCAGCAGGTGGGAAAAGGGATTGAGAATATCACTGGGACCGGGATCCAGGGACTGTCGGCGGAGACTTACGCAGCGCACCCTGACTGGACAGAGGATTTCCTCACGGTAAATGAATATTCCAGACCGGGAGATCCTTTGACGGAGGTGAACAATATTTTCGTGCATTATACTGCCAACCCCGGCACCAGTGCGGCACAGAACCGCAGCTATTTCGAACAGCTTAAGGACAATCATGAGCGCAGTGCCAGCGCGCATTTCATCATCGGCTATAACGGGGAGATCATCCAGTGTGTTCCTTTGGATGAGATCGCTTACGCGGTGCAGACCCGTAACGAGGATTCCATCTCTATCGAATGCTGCTATAAGGCGGACAACGGACAGTTCACTCAGGAGACCTACGATTCCCTGATCAGGCTGTTGAGATGGCTGATCGACGCCTATGAACTGAAACCGGAGGATATCCTCCGCCACTATGACTGCGGTGGGAAAAAATGTCCCATATACTATACGGAGCATGAAGATGCCTGGGACCGGTTAAAAGAGGATGTCAAAAATCTATAGAAAAGAGGAACTTTTCCCGAAAGGAAAGGTTCCTCTTAGTTTGTCTTGTTTTAAGAATGCAAGTTTGTTAGAATAGACGCATACGGAATACGATTTCCTTGTCAAGGGAAAAAGTGTTGCAGACAAGGCCCTAAGGGGCAGAAATGAGGAGTATCATGAATATTTTATCACCTTCAATTCTTTCGGCGGATTTCTGGAAGCTGGGAGAGGATATCAAAGCTGTGGAAGGAGCCGGTGTGCCCTGGCTGCATGTAGACGTGATGGACGGACTGTTTGTGCCTTCAATCTCTTACGGAATGCCTGTCTTGAAGGCAGTGAGACCCCATACAGACATGTTCCTGGATGTGCATCTGATGATTGAGAAGCCGGAGCGTTATGTGGAAGAGTTCGCTGCCTGCGGCGCGGATCTGGTGAATTTCCATCTGGAAGCCACAGAGGATGTGAAGGGATGCATTGAAAAAATACGTGCCACCGGCAAAAAGGTCGGCATCACCATCAAACCCGCCACCCCGGCAGAGGCAGTAGAGCCTTATCTGGAACTGGTGGATATGGTACTGGTCATGACCGTGGAGCCCGGTTTCGGCGGACAGAAGCTGATTCCGGAATGCCTGGATAAGGTAGCGGTGATCCGAAAAATGATCACGGACAGAGGACTGGCTACCGATCTGGAAGTAGACGGCGGCATTAATCTTGACAACGTAGCGCTGGCACTTGATGCGGGAGCTAATGTTATCGTGGCAGGTTCTGCTGTATTCAAGGATGACATCGCGGCCAATGCGAAGGCGTTCTTAAATAAAATGGAATAATTTTGAGAAAACGATTGCCTGCGTAGTGACGGCAGACATAACAGAGTGAACGCCTAGTGGAAGGCGCAGACTGCTGGCAGATGGCGACGGAAGGATAGACAGTTGTCTGTGGAATGGAGATTGATATGGAGTTACAGATATTACACGCAATACAAGAAATTCATCAGGGATGGCTGACGGAGGTCATGCGTCTTTTTACCACCATAGGAGAAAGCGGGCTTGTATGGATTGCCATCGCAATCGTCCTGACATGTATACCGAAGACCAGAAAATGCGGTCTGACTATGATGATCGCAATGGCTATTACTTATCTGCTGGGAAATCTGTTTCTGAAAAATGTGATCGCCAGACCCAGACCCTGCGCAGTCGACAACAGTGTCATATTGAAGATCCCGTTTCCTTCTGAATATTCGTTCCCTTCGGGACACAGCTCCAATGGATTCGCCGGTGCAGTGACGATCTTCTGCTATTATCGCAGAGCAGGACTCTTAAGTCTGCTCATGGCGGCACTTATTGCATTTTCCAGACTTTACTTCTTCGTTCATTACCCGACGGATATCCTGGGCGGAATCTTATTGGGAACGCTGGATGCGCTGTTGGCGGTCTGGCTTGTGAAACACCTGGAGAACCGTGTAGATGTGCAGTCTGCATCGAACGCAGATAAAACCGTACACGTGCAGGAAAAATAAAATAATGGGACAGAAACCGGGATCAGACAGAAAGGGCAAAAACGGTGATGAACAGCAGAACGTTATGGAATGATAATTGGTATTTTGCCAAAACGGAATTAGGTGTGAACTGGGAAGACAGGCAGATCTGGGAAACTAAAATGCAGCGGGTGGATCTGCCCCATGACTGGTTGATCTATGATACGAAGAATCTCTATGAAGACAGCATCGGCTGGTATCGGAAGAACTTTGCCTATGCCCCGGATAAAACAGGAAATGATGACCGTGTCATCCTCCGCTTTGAAGGTGTCTACATGGATTCTTCTATTTATGTAAACGGTGAGCACCTTGGTGACTGGAAATACGGCTATTCTACCTTTGACTGGGATATTACGGATGCTTTACATGAGGGAGACAATGAAATCGTTCTGCGTGTCGTATTTCAGGCGCCCAACAGCAGATGGTACAGCGGTGCCGGAATCTATCGGAATGTGTGGATGACCCGGCTGCCGGAGACACATATTCCTCTGGACGGCATTTATACTTCCTCTGTGAAAACGGAAAAAGGCTATGATCTGACCATCGATACCGAGCTGGAATGGGGAACGGACAGCGGAAATTATGAGCTGGAATATTGCCTGTGTCAGGCTGGGGACAGCAAAAGATTGGCAGAAGCGGAAGCAGAAAGTCCGGAGATTTTCCGGGTAAAACAGTCTCTCACCTGTGGACAGAACAAGATATCCATAACGATCCCTGTGGATAATCCTAGGAAATGGGACATTACGGATCCTTACTTGTATGATCTGCAGGTATGCCTGTGGAGAGAGCAGGAGACCAACAGCCGGGAACTATGTCAGCAAGAACATTTCCGTATTGGTTTCCGCACCATACAATTTGATCCCGACAGGGGCTTTTTATTAAATGGCAGGAAGATCCGCCTGAACGGTGCTTGTGACCATCATGACCTCGGAGCACTGGGCGCGGCTTTCCACAAGGAAGCCATGCGCCGTAAGTTCAAACTCATGCGTTCCATGGGGGTCAATGCCCTGCGGACTTCCCACAACATGCCGGCGGTAGAACTGATGGAGCTGGCGGACGAGATGGGATTTCTGGTATTGTCTGAAGCCTTTGACATGTGGGAGATGGCGAAGAATCCATATGATTACGCCAGATTTTTCAAGGATTGGATGGAGAAGGATGTCCGCAGCTGGATCCGCAGGGACCGCAATCACCCCTCTGTTATCATGTGGAGTATTGGCAACGAGATCCCGGATACTCATGCGGATGACCATGGACAGGAGATCACCGAAAGCCTCATTGCTGCGGTTAGAAAGTGGGACTACCGTAATGTGGCACCTGTGACCATCGGTTCGAACTATATGCCCTGGGAAAATGCCCAGAAATGTGCAGATATCGTGAAACTGGCGGGATATAATTACGCGGAAAAATATTATGAAGAGCACCATAAAAAGTATCCGGACTGGATCATTTACGGAAGTGAGACTTCTTCTGTCGTACAGAGCCGCGGTATTTATCATTTTCCGCTGGATCGGGCGACACTGATCGAAGCAGACGAACAGTGCTCCGCTCTGGGCAACAGTACTACCAGCTGGGCAGCCAAAAATACGGAATACTGTATCATTATGGACAGAGATACCCCCTATTCCTGTGGACAGTTCATCTGGACAGCCATTGACTACATCGGTGAACCGACACCTTATCAGACGAAAAACAGCTATTTCGGGCAGATGGATACAGCGGGATTTCCGAAGGATTCCTATTATCTCTTCCGCGCAGAGTGGACAGACGTGAAAAAAGATCCCATGATTCATGTCTACCCTTACTGGGATTTCAATCCGGGGCAGCAGGTGGATGTGCGGATCACCAGCAATGCTCCGGAAGTGGAACTGTTCGTAAACGGCGTATCACAGGGAAGGCAGCAGATCGATCATGAAAAGGGAACGGTGTTGCAGCCTTCCTGGAAAGTACCTTATGTGCCCGGCAGCATCTGTGCTGTGGCTTACGATGAGACCGGTAGAGAGATCGCAAAGCAGGAGAGACATTCCTTCGGCAACACCGATCATTATGTATTAAAAGCTAACAAAACCACTCTGCGAGCCGACGGCGAAGATATGATCTTCCTGGAGATCACGGCAGAAGATAAGGATGGGCATCCCGTGGAAAATGCTTCCGATTATGTGAGAGTGACCGTGGAAGGCGCCGGAAGACTGATAGGACTGGATAACGGTGACAGTACTGACTACGATGCCTATAAGGGAACTGTCCGCAAGCTGTTCCAGGGAAAGCTTCTGGCGATGATCGCGGCAAAAACGATCCCCGGAGAGATTCGTGTGACCGTGGAGGACGCATGGACAGCCACGACAGTAGTCAAGACTCCGGACAATGCAGCTGCCGGGCACCGCACGGCGACAGTGACGCTTTATGCTATCGAAGCACCGATCCGTCCCGGTATCTGCGCAACGGAAGAAAACAGAGAATATCCGCCTGCCTTCGTGAACCCCGGATTTGTGCCGGTACGCAAGCTGGAACTGAGCGCAGCCGCAACGACGCTGACACCGGAAAACCCTTCTGTCAACAACCCAAGATTTACAACTAAAGCTGCGGGGTCAAGCAACAACAGTCTTTCGTCTACCTATTGGCAACGGGACGCCTCTTATCTAAGACTAAAGAATGTAGAACTGTCGTATAATCTACCAACCAAAGTGGTCCGTTCCATTGGTCTTGAAGAACTCCGTATTTTCTTAAATGGCCAGAACCTGCTCACATTTGATAAACTAGACGTTATTGACCCAGAGGCCTATGGCAATGGTGTCGCTTATCCGCTCCAACGCTCATTCAGCGCCGGAATAAACATTAAATTTTAACTAACTATGAGAACGATTAAACATATACTCATAACAGGTTGTATTGCTCTTGCAGTTTCTTCATGCGACTATCTGGACCAACAACCTTATGAATACTGGCAACCGGAAGAGACATTTATTGATTATAACAAAACAATCCAAATGCTGAATAGCGTTTACGTTTCCATGCCCAATGGATACCAAAGCAACTACACAGCATTCCTCGACGCATCTACAGATGACGGTGCTTATGTAGACCCCGCCAATGCAATGTATAAACTGGGACAAGGATACGCAACCGAAATTAGTCCGATAGAAAACCGTTGGGCCGATTTATACATCGGTATCCGGCGTACACTTTATTTCGAGCAGTACATTCCTCTCCTACAAAACAATGCAGGTTGGACAGATGCACAAGTTGAAAGTTATAAAGAACTGGCCATAGCAGAGAGTAAATCGGTCCGTGCACTCTATTACTTCGAGTTAATCAAAAGGTATGGAGGAGTTCCGCTCGTGAAAAAGACATATACTCTTGATGATAAAGAGATTATAACATTACCCCGCAATAATTTCAGCGATTGCGTCGATTATATTGTAAATTTATGCAATGAAGCCAGCGAAGTATTTACGCGCTACAATTATATCACGAATCAATATCGTGGCTTTGGTTTTTTATCAGCCAGTACATGCCCGTTGGCTATTAAGGCAAAAACGCTGGCGTACGCAGCGAGTCCATTATTCAACAATGTACAAAATCCGATACTCGGCTATACTGACGGAAACGTACAAGAAAGGTGGAAACTTGCTGCTAAAGCTTTGAAAACCGTAATTGACCTTGCTCCGAGTAAATTGTATTTATACCCAAACTTTGAAAAACTGTTTATCATACAGCCAAACCAAAATACTGAATATATAGTATATACCGGAAATCCAAAAAACTATATGCTGGAACTTTACAATTACCCTCCTTCACTGTTGGGTTCGGGAGGTACTTGTCCTTCCCATAATCTGGTATGCGCTTTCGAGAAGAAGGATGGTAGTGCCAACGATATGCAATCAGATACCCGATTCGAGAATATGGATCCTCGTTTTGATGTTACGATCGTTCGTGACGGAAGTATTTTGGGAGCAAGAGGAGCAATCGACATCAGCGACCCCAACAGTCAGGATGCTATCGGCAAAGTCAATCTTCGTTCTACCGTTACAGGTTATTATTTACGCAAATTCCTTGATACGAATATAAATCTGTCAGCTCAAACAATAACGAGTACCTACCACTACTTCCCTGTCATTCGCTTGGCAGACATCTATTTGCTATACGCTGAAGCCATGAACGAAGCATACGGACCGAATGATGCAGCCGATTTGGGGTGGACAGCTCTCGAAGCTTTGAATAAAGTAAGAACACGTGCAGGAATAACAGTCCCATACACTACAACTTCTCAAACGGAAATGACAAAGAAAATAAGAAATGAAAGACGGGTTGAACTGGCATTCGAAGATCAACGCTATTTTGACTTGAGAAGATGGAAAACAGCCGAAAAAGATTTGAACCAGCCACTAATGGGATTCAGAATAGAGCGGCAAGATAATGGAGTTGTGTCCACACATGAGTTTGTTGTCGACGGACAAAGGAAATTTAATACAAAGATGTATTATTCTCCTATCCCCTACTCAGAAATGCAGTTAAATACAAATTTAGTACAGAATCCCGGTTGGAGATAACAATCTAAAAATCGTATAATATGAAAAAATGGTATATATTAATGCTACTAATGAGCTTATGGTTCATAGGAGCGCAAGCACAAGAAACCGTAAGAGGTGTTGTTACAGATGCCGCCGGCGAACCATTAATTGGTGCCAATGTGGTAGAAAAAGGACAACCCAGTAATGGAACAATTACAAATCTTGACGGCAAATTCACATTAAAGGTAACCAGTAACAAGGCTATTATTGCTATTTCAATGATAGGAATGAAAACTGTGGAAGTTACCGTTCCCAAAGATGGAAAGACACTTACCGTAAGACTCCATGATGACACACAAACCTTGGACGAAGTAGTGGTTGTAGCTTATGGGCAACAGAAAAAGGTATCGGTTACCGGATCTATTTCTGCTGTGGGCAATCGGGAACTGAAACAAGGTCCTACTTCCAGTGTCACAAACAGTCTGACAGGACGTATTCCTGGACTAGTAACACGTCAAACCAGCGGACGTCCCGGTGAAGACGCTGCCGCACTCTATATTCGTGGCCGTGCTACGGTGAACGATGCTTCTCCGTTGATTATGGTAGATGGCATCGAACGTGACTTTTCACAAATCGACCCAGACGAAATAGAAAGTATTTCCGTATTGAAAGATGCATCTGCTACTGCCGTTTATGGTGTACGTGGAGCGAACGGAGTTATCCTTGTGACTACAAAACGTGGTAATTCCGGTAAAGCTAAAGTTTCTTTCTCCGGTGAGTTCGGTATTACACAAATCAACCGTATTACAAAAATGGTGAATGCCGAAGAATATGCAACATTGATGAATGAAGGTTTGGTGAATGAAGGGCAAGCACCGAAATATACAGAGCATGATATGCAATTATACCGCGACCAGTCCAGCCCGTTTACTCATCCGGACAACGACTATATAGATATGTTTACCAAACTAGGTACACAACAAAAGTATAATGTCAATGTATCGGGAGGAAACGAACGGCTTAAATATTTTGTGTCATTAGGCTATTTTCATCAGAACGGAACCTACGAAACTGATATCGAAAAATTAAAAAAGAAACCGGATCTGGCCAAATTGATTGCCATTAACCCGGAACTGGATAATTTACTCCAGCAACCAGACTACAACTCTGCCTACTACTATAATCGTTTCAACGTACGAACCAACCTAGATATACAAGTTACTAAAGACTTCAGTATTGGCGTTGACTTCAGCTATCGTACCGGAAGCAAGAACCGTCCCAACTCCGAAGGAGATGCCAGCCGTGCATTTAACAATATGCCCCGTACCCCTGCCAATGCATTCCCGCTAGTCAACGAAAACGGAACTTTTGCAGCCGTTCCAAATCTTGTGAGAGCCAACCCACTACACGCATTCCTCTATCAGGGATATAGAAAGGACAACGACAGTGCTTTGGAAGGAACTGTAAAACTGAACTACGATTTACATGCTATTACTAAAGGATTGAGTATCGGAGGTAAATTCTCCTACAATAGTTATATCGAAGACAACGGTATGGGCTTGAATGTGGTGGAACCTGTATGGAAATATAATGAGAATGGAACATACCAACGCCTACTTGCCAAAGTATTCCCTTCTCTCATCAATTTTGCATCCGGAGCAAAAAAACGTGTATACTGGGAAGCATTCGTGAATTATTCACGTCAATTTGCAGAAAAACATAATGTTTCGGGACTTATTTTATACAACTATAACTCTCACCAAGCACCGGGCGATGGTGAATATGGAGGGCTACCGCAGGTATATCAAGGACTGGTAGCCCGTGCCAACTATGATTTTGAAGGTAAATACTTAGTAGAAATCAATTTAGGATACAATGGTTCCAACAGATTTGTTGAAGGCGAACGATATGCATTATTCCCTTCCGCATCCGTAGGCTGGATTGTTACTAACGAATCTTTCCTAAAAGACAGCAAACTATTACCTTACTGGAAAATAAGAGCTTCATTAGGACAAGTCGGTAATGACAAATTCGGAAGTAATTTTGCCTATTATTCGGAAGCGACCTATGCCGCAGGCACCAATTACAATTTCGGTGAATCTCCAACTGCAGCCAGTGGAGGACTCTTGGAAGGAAAAGCAGCACAGATTGTAAGTTGGGAACGTTCTACCAAATTCAATATCGGTATGGACACACGCTGGTTTGAAGGTAAATTAACCTTGAATGCCGAATACTTCCGCGAAAACCGTACCAACATCTTGAAAACTCCCTCACGCACCAACATCATTTCCGGAGTGACAAGTTTTTCTCCACAAAATCTAATGGAAGTAAAAAATCAAGGTGTAGAAGTAGAAGTAGGGTGGGATCATAAGATCAAAGACTTCGGCTATCGCATCAAAGCAAACATTGCCTACAACCACAATGAGATTATCGAACAAAATGAACAGATACGTAAATATCCTTATATGAACCGTACCGGAGGTTCTATCGGACAACAGTTCTCACTGATAGCCGACGGATTCTACAATACATATGCCGAAATCGCAGCCGGCCCGACGCAATACGGAACCTTACAACCTGGAGACGTCCGTTTCCGTGATATCAACGGAGACGGTGTTATCAATGATT
>ENA-OPBD01001097-OPBD01001097.1-human-gut-metagenome-genome-assembly--contig:-NODE-1097-length-14179-cov-4.242212_pt1 | contig 14179 bp, 14 predicted proteins | sample MGYA00241062_ERZ501440 | MGnify/ENA primary metagenome ERZ501440 (study PRJEB25962, sample SAMEA2042628) | human gut metagenome | biome: human gut; feature: human-associated habitat; material: faeces...
AGGAGAAGCTCAGCAAGGACAAGTGCTGCGCCTACCTGACCAAGGTGGGCCTGTGCGCCAACGACTACCTGGACCGCGAGGTGGACGTGTCCCTGTCCGGCGGCGAGGTCAAACGCATCGAGATCGCCACCATCCTGGCCCGCCACAGCGACCTGATGATCTTCGACGAGCCGGAGGCCGGCATCGACCTGTGGAGCTTCGCCCGCCTCACCGAGACGTTCGAGCAGATCCACCGGGAGGGCGACGCCACCATGATCATCATCTCCCACCAGGAGCGCATCATCCGCCTGGCGGACGAGATCGTGGTCATCGCGAACGGTCAGATCGCCCACCGCGGCAGCACCGACCAGATATTTCCCCTGATTTTGGCGGACACGCTGGGCAGCTGCCCCGTACTGGAGAGAAAGGAGGCCGCACAATGATCACCGACATCGACGCTGGTTTGCTGCAAAAGATCGCCGACCTGACGGGCAAGCCCGTGGGCGCGTTCAACATCCGCAAGGACTCCGGCTGTGAGGCCCGCCAGTCCACCGAGCATATCGCCATCGACGCCCGCGCCGACGGCAAGCCCGGCATCGACATCCATATCAAGCCCGGCACCAGGGGCGAGAAGTGCTATATCCCCGTCATCATCAGCAAGACCGGCCTGAGCGAGCTGGTCTACAACGACTTCTACGTGGGCGACGACTGCGACGTGGAGATCGTGGCCGGCTGCGGCATCCACAACTCCGGCTGCGACGAGAGCCGCCACGACGGCATCCACACCTTCCACATCGGCAAAAACGCCAGGGTGCGCTACGCCGAAAAGCACTACGGCGAGAACGACCCCGGCCAGACCGGCGGCAACATCATGAACCCCAAGACCGTGGTCTACCTGGGCGAGAACTCCTCCATGCAGATGGAGACGGTCCAGATCCGCGGCATCGACTCCACCAAGCGCGAGACGGAGTTCCACTGTGAAGCCGGCAGCGAGGTGGTGGTGACGGAGCGCCTGCTGACCCATGGTCGGCAGGAGGCGGAGAGCGATATGCTCATCGAGCTCAACGGCCACGATGCCAAGGGCCGCGTCATCTCCCGCTCCGTGGCCCAGGACAGCTCCCACCAGGTGTTCCGCCCCGTGGTGGTGGGCAACGCCCAGTGCTTCGGCCACGTCCAGTGCGACAGCATCATCATGGGCAGCGCCCGCATCGAGTCCGTCCCGGCCATCACCGCCAACTGTCCCGATGCCCAGCTCATCCACGAGGCCGCCATCGGCAAGATCGCCGGCGACCAGCTCCTCAAGCTGGAGACCCTGGGCCTTACCCCGGAGGAGGCCGAGGACACCATCCTCAAGGGCTTCCTGGCCTGAAACCCCGCGAAAGAGCAAAAAAGAAACCGCCTCTCGGGTTGTTTCTCACAGGTACACAAAGTGACCTGACCTTTGTATGGGCAGGCAGTGGCGTAAGCCGCTGCCTGCCTGTTCTTTTTCTGTCTTGATTTTATCTGTTCTGCGCTTACGACACCTGCGTCTGCGCTGCCATCTGCTGCACGACCATTTCCAGAGAGGGAATGAAGTGGACTTCGGCACTCTCGGCATCTTCTGCGGACATGGTGCTGTCTATGACGCCGATGTCGCGGTAGATGATCCGCACCTCCTGCGTACCGTTGCGGTTGTAGCGGCCCGGCCTTTCGCCAATGTCGATACGCTCAATGAACAGCCACAGCAACTCCGGCGTCAGCTCGGTTATATCCGTGTACCGGCTGGCCTTCTCAATGAAGGCATCCACGTTGGCGGCGGAGGCTTTCAGCTTCTCCAGTTTCACTTGCTTCTCCGGGATGGACGCTGCCAACTGTTTCTGCTCGGCGTTGTAGTCGGCAGATAGCATCCGGAACTGTTCGTTGGATATCTTGCCCAGCACATTGTCCTCATAGAGCCGCTTGAAGAGAGTAGACAGCTCTGCGTTCCGCTTCACCATATTGTCCAGCTCCCGCTGGGTGGCAGTCATCTCCTTGCGGAGCTGCGCTGTGTTCTTGCGGTTGATGTAAGCGGCAAACTGGTGCTTCTTTGTTCTTGCAAAATGCGTCACACGCCGCAGGTCATCCAGCACAATGGCCTTCAGGTTGGCTTCCGTGATGTGGTGGGGTGTGCAGGCGTCCTTGCCACGCTTGCCGTAGATGGAGCAGCGGAAGTAGTACTGCTCCGGTCGCATTTTTCCTGTGCGGCACAGTACCATGTACCCGCCGCAGTCGGCGCAGTAGACCAATCCGGCGAATAGTCCCGGTGCATCCATGTGCTTAGGCGGGCGGCGTTTGTGTTCCCGAACGCGCTGCACCGTGTCCCACAGCTCTTGGTCAATGATGGCCTCGTGGGTGTTCTTCACCAGTACCTGTTCCTCCGGCGGACGGCGGAATATCTGTTTGTTCTTGTAGGATAAGGTGCTGCGCTGCATATTCAGCGTGTGACCGAGGTACACAGGATTCTTCAGAATGTTAGCTACGGTTGCTCCTGTCCATGCGTAGGGCCTTGTGGTATCCAGCCGCGTGCAGGCCACACCTGTCTGTTGGTAATACTGGTTGGTGGGGTTCAGCACATGGTCATCCCGCAGTATGCGGGCGATCTGATTCGGCCCTTTCCCCTCGGCGCAGAGCTTGAAGATGCGCTGGACGACACCCCTTGTCTCCTCGTCCGGTACGAGTCGCTTGCTGTCATCGTCCCGCTTGCGGTAGCCGTAGGGCGGCTTACCGCCCAAGCGTTCGCCGTTTTCCGCCTGCATTCGTTTCATGGAACGCACCTTGCGGCTGGTATCCTTGGCGTGGAGCTCGTTGGCCCAGTTGCGGACGGGATTGAAATCACTGCTGCTTTCCACCAGTGAATCCACGCCGTCGTTGACCGCGATGAAGCGGACACCCTTGGATGGGAAGTAGAGCTCCGTCAGCTCACCGACCTTCAGGTACTCACGGCCTAATCGGGACATATCCTTCACGATCAGGGTGCGTACCAGCCCCGCCTCGATGAGTGTCACGATATCCTGCCACGCAGGACGATCAAAGTTTGTGCCGCTGTAACCGTCGTCTGCCATGAACACGGGGTTCTGAAAGCCGTTGTCCGCGGCGTACTTCTCCAGATAGCTACGCTGGTTGACGATGCTGTTGCTGTCACCGGCGTGGTCATCCTCCTGACTCAGGCGGCCATAGAGAATATCTACCGGTTCTCCAATTTTGATAATGTTGGTTGTAAGTTGACTTGCCATGCTTCCTCCTTTCTTAAGGGCAAGCCGATGCGGTACACACAACATACCGCAAGGCTCGTCCAAAGTCTACTGAAAGATTTACCGGTTTTCTTTCTCTATGCTTGCGTCGATGCAAGCCAGCAGCTTCTTCGTTGCAGTAGAGGTAGGCTGGCTGGGAAAGATGGATGTGACATGGAAGCAGTGCTTGCCCACCATCATATCTCGCTCCACGATGGTCGCATCCTCGTCATAGTAGTACGCTGCGTCGCGGAACACAGGCTGTACGCCGTCATCTGTCTCACACAGCAGAGCGTGTTCTGGTTGGTAGCTACCCAGCATACCGGTCTGTTTGTATTCTTCATAATCAGTCATAGTTGTCCTCCCATCACAGCATGGTTTGCTGTTCATCATTTTGTTGTTCCTCATTCTGTGTCAGCGCAATGGCCGCGCCTGCGGCGAGACCCAGCAGTACTCCGATGTTCTCACCCTCCATCTTTGCCTCCATACGCCGCCGCTTTTCCTCCGCGTCCTCACTGTCATCATCCAGCAGAGAGCCTGCGGCTGCGAGGCCGGATAGTCCGACACGGAGCCCCGGCGTCAGAGAGACAGGCTGCGGATATTGCTGATGGTCATCGCCACGCCATACCATACCGCCAGTCCCACCGCTGCCGCTATCAACAGCAGCGCCAGCCACTTGATCGGCGTCAGGAAGTCGAAGTCCGCCAGCCACTTCAGCCATTTGCAGGTACGCTTCTCGTTCTTCTTCCCAGCCTGTTCCAGCAGGCTGACGATCTTCTCCAGCGCTTTCTGTGTTGCGGTCAGGTCGATAGGCGTTTTCAGACCGGGGAGCGTTTGGCGAATATTCTCCAGCTCCCAGCTGATCCCCTCTGCCTGCTGCGTCAGCTTGGTCAGCGCCTGCGGCAGCGGACACTGGATCACGATAGGCGTCATCGGTGTGTTCTGTGCGGGCTCTTTGCTGTTCGGTTGATTCATCTGTTTTAACTCTTGCAGTGATTTCTGCTGAGGTACATTCTGACCGTATTCTGAATTCATGTTCCATAGCCTCCTTGCGATATTTGTTTTCGTGTAGTTTGTTGTCACGGCACTTTCTGCCATCCGGTGTGGTGTAGGTGATGCTCTGGCGGTTAGCCTCCCAGCGGACAGCGTAGCCCTCCGACGCCATCAGAGAAATGAACTCGGCACGGCTCCCTGCGTAGCGCATACACTCGTCCACCGTGTTGGCCAGCCGCAGCTTCCAGCTCTGGCCCTTCAACGCAACGTGATACTCCGCGCCGTCCATGCCGCGGGTGTGGGTCTGCTCATCAGGTTGGAACACCGGCAGGTCCATCTCATGGCATATCTCATCGTTGCGGCGCATCAGGTCCTGCAGCTGTTCCTTTGCCATGTGGAGCTTTTTGCCGGTCTCGAAGTTGACGGAGTTGATGATGCAGTGGGAGTGGATGTGGTCACGGTCTACATGGGTACAGACCAGCACCTCACAGCCGGAGAAGTATTCCGCCAACCGCCGTGCGGCTTCGTGTGCCTGCCGCGGATCGATCTGTTCTCCTCTTGGGAAGCTCTGTACCATGTGGTAGAACATCACACCACTGTCTTTGTGGTAGAGGAGCTTTGTGTTGAGGAAGTCGTTGTAGACGCTCTGTGCCTGACAGTTGATGCCGCTGACGAGTCGTTGTCCCTCCCACACGGTTTTCTTCTCCTGCATGACGTAGGACATGACGCCGCCCATGCTGCCGCGGGTCTGCGTCCCCTTTTTGTAGTTCACGAAATGTACGATAGCGATATCGGCTCACCGGCCTTCCACCGCTGACCGCAATGCGGCGCTGACCTCCGACAGCTCCTGCGCGGTCTTGTCCAGACTGATGATCTGCACCTTGCCCATGTTGGCAAGGACAGTCAGGCGGTTGAGGTTATTGCCGATGCCCTTGAGCTGCCGGAGCATTTCTTTTTGCTCATCTATGACCACGATCCGCTTGCCGAGACAGCAGGCGGTGACGTAGTCGCTCATAGACATCCCAGCCTTTGCCGCCAGAGCCTTGATGGCGGCACGGTTTTGGGAGGTCATGCGGGTGCTGAATTTGACGTCTTTATTCATAACGAATTACCTTTCTGGAATGATTTCTTTCATCCCCTCGGAGAGCAGGGGGTTGTGGGGCATTGCCCCGCATACAGCGGAAGGCGGGGCGGCGGCTGTGCCGATGACCAGACAAACGCGATGCTGGCCACCTCCGGAGGAGGTGATTTTCCCCGCCGAAGCGGGAAACCCCACGTCCCGCGCCGTGTGCGTGAAACGATTCCCAGTGGGGGTGGTACGCCGGAGCGTCGCTCCACGCCCACACGGCGGCCCACAGGGGCGAACACGGGGTGAAATCTCCTCCGTGACGGCTGTGACAGGTGTGACGGCAAATTTGACACAGACACTATATCACTTTTTCCCGTCACTGCCGTCACTGCCGTCACACAGAAAGCAGAGGATGCTCAGCATTCGCGTTGTTCGTGTGCGTTCGCTGACCACGCGGATGCCGTTCTGCTCCAGCACCTCCGCGTACTTCACCAGCCGTTTGGACAGCACGCTGGGCGTCAGCTTTTCGCCGGTCTGTGCTTCCAGCAGTGCGCTCAGTTCTGTGGCCGTTCCCTCGAAGCTGCCCAGCGTTTGCAGAAAGACAGCGAGGGAAAGTGCCTCAGGATCGACGTGGCTACGCTCTGCCTCTACTGGCTCGGTCAGCAACCATGTGTAACTGGTCTTGTCGAATACCAACGGCAGTTCGCGGTACTCGATGTCCCGCCCGGTGCAGTACAGGGTGGCTTCGCCGCTGCCGCGTCTGCGCTCCTTCAGAACAAAGTTGCTGTCCGTTGCACCGCTGATGCCTGTCGTGCCGGAGATCATGTTCATGGGATCGTCGTCATTCAGCTTGCGAAGATGGTGAATGAGCAGGATGGCGATGTGGTGTTTGTCCGCCAACGCTTTCAGTACAGAGATGTCGCGGTAGTCGTTGGCATAAGGATTGCAGCTGTCATTGGTGTTACGGATGCGCTGCAGTGTGTCGATGACCACCAGCGATGTATCGGGGTGCTGCGTAAGGAAGTTGGTGAGCTGCTCTTCCAGCCCTTCGCCAATGCCTGCGGCGATGGTGGCGAAGTGCAGCGCTTCCGGCGCGTCATCCGTGATCTGAAACAGACGGCTTTGGATACGGGTGAGGCTGTCCTCCAGACAGAGATAGAGCACAGTGCCGCCGTGCGTCGGGAAGTCCCACACGTTTGCTCCCTGTGCTACTTGCAGACACAGCCACAGGGCCAGCCACGATTTACCTACCTTCGGCGCACCTGCAAGGATGTGCAGGCCCTGCGGCAGCAGCCGGTCTATGATGAACCGTGTGGGCGGCAGCGACGTGGACATGAGCGTATCCGCATCGATGGTGTAGAGATGTTGGTGATCCATGTTGTGTATCAACTCCTTCTTGGATTATTTTCCGGGGTGTGATATACTGTAGCAAAAGAGGAAACCGCTCTGAATCTCAAAGTGACTTTTGCCAAAATTGGAAAAAGTCACTCCGCCGTTCAACAGGAGATCATTATGGTTGAAGGACTTTACATATCTATGCTTCCCGATGGCGTCGTGGAGCGGACGCTTGTGACGCCTTCCGGTACAATGGCACTGGAAAAGACGACGGTCGCAGATGAGCTGATCCTCTTTTCTGAGCTGTGCTTTGACCCGTATAGTGAGGTCGCCAAGTATCTGGCGACCATTGCAATGTACCTTCCTCCGCCATCTGAACATACCTACACGGAGGAGGAGATCAACGCTTACGAGCTGTTCTGCGACGTGACAGAGGATCTGCTCGACACCCTGACCGAGGAAAATCCGTTGTCCGGTACGCTGCTGGCAACGCTGCTTTTCAGAGGTGTGCTTCGCCCCGATTGGAGAGACCTCACTGCCGTCGACGATACCAAAGCCGGTGTGCTGCGGGCTATCGTCGATCCGATGCGGTTCCATTTCCAGCTGAACGAAGTGTTCTTTTCCATGCTGGATGGTAAGGAATTTGACGTGGGCGAGAAGTTTCCGTACTTTAAGGAGTACTATGTTACGCAGATGGTATCGTTGGGTGAAGAACTGACCACGCGATATGTTTTCGCTTCGGAGTCGACCTATCTTGCCTTTTTGCTGCTCCATTTCATCACGGCAAAGCCACGGCTGCAAATGTGTCAGTGCTGTGGCCGGTATTTTATTCCGAAAACAAAACAGCGGACGCTGTACTGTGACCGTATCTTTAAGAACGACCGTACCTGCAAGCAGGTCGCGCCAAAGCTGAAGCATCAGATCGCCGCTATGAACCATACCGTCATCGAAACCTTTGACCGGGCCAAGCGGCGAATGTATAAACGCTATGAGCGGGCATTAGAGGAAAAAGCCTTGTCCGAAAAAGATTTGACGCTGTTTGAATACTATGAGTGGCTGCAAGCCGCCACCAAGGCCAGAGATGCCTGCCTGCATGGCAAGCTGTCTCAGGAGGAAGCGCTGCGGATTATTGACGTACCATAAAGATCAAGGAGGAGCAGACCCATGGTCTGCTCCTCCTCTGTTTCTTAACCTTACCCGTCGTAGAGGACGTAGATCAGTAGGCTGCTGCCATCCTCCACGATGCAGACATTGCAGCGGAAGCCCGCGTCCGCTATGCTGTCCACGCCAGCCTGCATCATGAGTTGGTGGAATGTGAAGTCCACCATGTCCCGCGCCTTGGCTTCCAGTGTTTCCCGCGAGGCATCCACCGATACTGCCGCTGGGAAGCGGTAGGCGCTGTTGTCCAGCGTTAGACTTGCGTCCGTGGTGACACCGTACTGCGCGACAGCATAGGCGTTGGCCGCGTCGATGGCCACTTGACGGTCTGCCGGGGCTGTGGGTTCGGGAGTTGGCTCTGGCGTTGGGGTAGGTTCCGACCCATCTTCAGGCGTGGGCGTTGGGACGCTGTCCTCATCGCAGCCGGTCTTGGCAGGAACGGTGACCGAGGGGATGTCCTCTGCGGGGGCAGGTTCTGTGACCGGCTCCGGGTCCTGAGTAACTTGCGACGTGATCTCCTGCTGAGGAACATCCTCCACTTGGGCGTGCTCCTGCACGGAGGTCGATGCTGCGGCTGGTGGCTGCTCCGCCGTGGTAGGTTCTGCGGACGGCTGCGACGGCTGTGTCTCCTTCTGCACCGCAGCCGTGGGCGGTGGTGCAGTGTTGATCTGGTCGTTCGCCGTCTGCCCGCAGGCTGTGAGCAGGAGCGCGATGCTGACTGCCAGTGGTATGATCTTTTTCATTTGTGCGTTCTCCTTTCGTTTTTTGGCAGCACAAACAACTACCATACAACCGTCCGCAAGTCAACGGAAAGATGCCAAACGGAGAATTTAATCCATCGCCGAGGACTCAACACGATCCAGCAGTTCACGGATCTGTGCCATCAGCATTCTGGCCGAGTATGTAGTCCGCGGGATACCGTTGAGCAGGAAATCAACGGAGACTCCCAGTTCGGCGGCTAAATCGAGGAGCAGGTCGATGGAGATGCCGCGTTGACCACATTCGATCTTGCTAAGGTATGCCGCGCTGATATACAGCGCATCTGCCAACTGTTCCTGTGTCAGACCGTGCTTTCTGCGAAGATGTTTGACGCGAAGTCCAAATTCCTTTTGATCAAAATACATATCATATTTCTCCAGTCTGTCGTTTCGAAAAGGTGTGAAAATGAAAACGACGGACTGGGTGGACTGCGGCAGTGGAGCCGGTATGTGCACGATAGCCAGCAGCCGAGGATCATAGGTCTGTTCCGAGCTCTGCTTCCAGTTCAGACAGAAACGCGATCACCCGCTGCAGGCTCCGCCTTCGATCGTTTGCCGGATACTCGTTGCCCAGCAGAAGATACTCTAAGGGTGCGTCAAAAAACACCGCCAACTCGACAGCAAGTTCAACGGGACCTACCTGAGAACCTTTTTCGATCTTGCCTATATAGGTCCTGCTGACGCGGAGCTTCTCGGCAAGCTGCTCCTGCGTGAGTCCCTTGCTGCGCCGCAGTCTTTTGATCCGCTCCCCATATGCTTTATGGTCAAAGTACATTTCGTTACCTCCGTTTCGTCATTTGTGAGAAACTCGCAGCGACGAAATGGAGGCCCACGGCAGCGGGACCGGTATGCGTGCAATAAAAAGCGGGCAAAAAGCCAAGGATGGCCGCAAAGGGTCATCCTTGGCTTTTTGTCCGCTTTGTTATGTTGTCTGGGGGCATGGTTAGGCGGCCTCTCAAATATTTCCAGAGGCCAGTGCGCTCTTGGAATCTTGCCGCCTATACCAGCGTTCTCTACATTATTGTATCCTATGAGTATATTGCTCTTTATTAGTTCTCCATGCCTTCGGCAATATCGTTGCCAAAATCACAGGTGTAGTGCCATTCCACTACATCGCCGTCCTCAAGCGGGTGAGATTGTGAGTCCACATCGGGAATCGTTCCATTTACTGTAAAAAGCCACGCGGACAAAGGTCCTGCCGTAAATTCAGAAACGCTGCCAATCTGAGTAATATATGCACTATCTGCGTCCCACTCTCCATCAACTTCGATGTTCTTTTCCCTGCAGACACGTTTAAGCAGCGTGTACGCTGTATCATTTTCATATAGTTCCACGGATACAGCAGGAAGTATCTCTCCGTCTTTTGGTATGGCGTTTGCATCTCCTTCATAAACGTCCAAATGATTCAAAAGTGTGGCGCAAGAGATAGATATGGTCACTGTGCCCACAGCAATAGGCTTGATGTCATCCGCAGGATCATATAGGTTCTTCTCTTTATCCTTCGTTTCCTGCTGAATGTTCGTATCATTGTCTTCCTGTAGCCTTCCTTTCTCCCCGCATCCCACATTGACAAACAACAACATCAGTACCATCAGGATAGTTAATAGTCTTTTCATTTTTTCTTTCCTTTCTTTTTCAATGATTCATTTATCCGCCCATACCGCTGCCCAGGTCGTAGCCCAGGTCACAGGTATAACGCCACTCCACCACGTCGCCGTCCTTCACCTGGTAGCGGGAGCAGCCGTAGTTGGGATACCAGCCGTTGACGTTGTACATCCAGCCGGACAAACTGCCCACGTCGAACTCATAGAGGTTATTGATCCCCTCTACATAGGCGCTGTTATATACCGGAGTCCAGTCGGATTCCATGTGGATGGCGTTGTCCCTGCAAACCCGCTGGAGGACATCGAATACGCTTTCGCCCTCGCTGAACTCTACCTTCGTGGCAGGAAAAACAATGCCGTCCGCCGGCACGAGAAACTTCTTGCTCTCCACGCACTTATCCATGTTGTCCAGGATCGTTTCGCAGGAGATGGAGAAGGTGCAGGTATGTGTTGTGGTGGTATCCACCGTCGTGTCCTGTGGCTCTACTGGATTAGGTTTCCCCTCTGGGACAGGCTCAGTCATGTACTGATCCTTATCGCCGGTGTCCTCCGGCTGTTCCACCTGCGTCTGTCCGCAGGCCGCGCAGGACAGCAGCAGGAAAAGTGCCAAGAGCAGAGAAAGGATATGTTTGTACTTCGCTCTCATGTCACTGCTCCCTCTTGATGCGGCGGTAGCGGCGTACCATGGCGAACGCCAGTATGCCGGCCACAATGACCGCCAGCAAAATCGCGCCCAGCGGTGTTTCCGTCAGGGCGGCGCCTACCACCTCGAACACGCTGCTGCCTTTGCCGTCGGGGCCGAATGTGCCGTTCTCGGCGGCTTGGAGGTAGGTCAGGGCGGAGATGGTGGAATAATTCCCCATGACCGGGTTTTCATAGACCGGTAGGCGGCTCAGATCATCCAGCGGTGCCTCCACCTCGAAGCTGGAGAGAAAGCCCACGCCGTCTATATAAAAGGTCTTCATGGCGTCTGCCACGGTATTTCCGTTCTTCACGAAGCGTGGGTCGTCCAGAGAAATATCCAGCGCTTCCATCATCTTCAGCACGGTAAGGGTCGCCCCGCCGTCCGAATCTCCGGTCATGCCCGGAAAGCTGCCGTCCGAGAGCTGCACGGAGGAAAGGTAGTCCACGGCGCGGTCTATCGCCTTGGCAATATACTCCTTGTCGCGATATGGCGCTAACACAGTAATCGTTTTCGCAGTATAGATAGTATCATCACGCCAAGAAGTATTTGTATGTCCCTGCGCTATATTCACGCCATAATAGTTATCAAAGCCTCCGTCAGGAGTTTGGTCTGCAAGGATACGTACTGCATAGCTGTCTACAAGCGTCCCTACATCAATGCCGCGGGAACGCCAGACAACAGGATCAACTGCGGCAATATCCTCCATGAAGCTGTTGAAGTCGTAAGTAGATGTAGCTACTAACTTATCGGTATTCGTCAGCACGGCCAAGTAGTCCAAGCCGTTGATGTCACCGGGGTCCATGCCAAGATACTGCATGGCGCGCACCGCACCGGCGGAATAGGTTGAGGACGTTCGCCCTAAATAGTATTCGCTGCTGGCTCCCACCATGGCGGTCATGATCTCCTGCAGCTTTTCATCTTCTTTTTTTGTCAAGGTCACATTTGCGTTTTGCAAAGCCAGTATCTGCGAAGAAAAGCTGGCGATCTCTCCGGCTGTGATCTCGCGTGCTTCTGTCAATAGATACTCGTAGTTGGCAATAACTCGTTCGACCATCCCGTCCGTTTTTTGTTTCAGGAGCTGCTTGTAATCCGATTTCACATCTGTGTCGCTGTGGGAAGGAACGACGAGATCCGCTGTGGAGGTGTTCCACGTCTGCGCCGCCGTACGAAACAGGGAAAAACCTGAAAATGCGGCTTCGTTTATGTATTTCCTCTCTATGACATATTCATCCGAATTGTCAGGGTCATACATACTGCGCCATGAGGACTTCACCCAGCCAAGAGGCTTATAGTAGGTGTTGTAGCCCCAATTTGCATTTTCCCGGTAGAACCCTTGTCCCGGCGCGGGGGCACCGTCAAAATAGCTTTCCTGATACCAGTCCATCATGCCGTCCAGCACGGTGTGGCCATCCTTGGTGAAGCGCTCATCCGCGAGGGAGATGCCCAGCGCGGCCAGCATCTCCAACCCCGCCGCATCCTCCTCCACGTCCTCGTCGCCATACTTGACGAACCCGCCGCTGGGGAGCTGCTGCTCAGAGAGATAAGTTAGCGCCTTGTCAATGGCCGCGGACACATCCTTGCGGCTTTGGTAGGGCGCAAGGGCCTGTGCAGATTTTGCGGTCAGCAGGATGTAGTCGAAGCGATCCGGCTCATCGTCCACGCCCTTTTGCCTCAGCTCAGCGGGCCACTTAGAGGTATAACGGAACTCGCCGCTGCTCTGCTGACGGGCCAGCGCCTCGGTCAGAAGCTGCTCCCGCAGCGCGCTGAACTCGTCCTTCTTACCCGCATCACCTGCGGCGTCTAGGTCCATCAGCATATCCAGCCGATCCTCGTCCGTCTCCACCAGTTCCGGCTTCCGCAGGGCATTCATCAGGTCATGCCCAGCAAAGTTGGTCACATCCAGCCCCATGGCCGACACCGTGCGGATAGCGCCGGGGATGTAGGCCGTTTTGCCCCGCTTGACCGCGAGATCCAGCCAGTCAGCCAGCGCTTGCAGGTATTCGTCATAGAAGCCGTCAGGAACGGCAGCGCCGGAGATCCACAGGGCATAGACCACCTTGGCGTTTTCCTCCTGCGTGGCCGCGGCGAGGTAGTCCTTGCTCTCGCTGACACGCTGGATGACCAGTTGCGTCACCGTTTGATACGCCTGCTCCACCTCGCCCGTCCAGCCGTCCGCAGGGGCTGCCTGCGCGGTCACGGGGAGGAGCATGACTATTGCCAGCAGTGCGGTGAGTATTCTTATGAAATGCTTTTTCATTTGCTCTCCCTCCTGCGGCGGATGACCACCGTTGCAGCTACCATGACGACTACCGCACCGCCAATGATAAGAAACAAGTTTCTCTGTGCTGCGTCTGTCTGTGCCTTCACCGCAAGCACGGCATCCCAGTTCTGGACGAGTTCCTTATCGTGGTCTGACAGCGCCTTGTACCGCTTTACCAGCCTGTCCACGGTGGGCCTCTCACCCAGTCCCGGATCGGTCATAGGGATGATCTGTTCCTGGATGTCCGTGTTTATAGCCTCGATCTCTGCGTACAACGCGTCTATGTCGCTCTTGGCCTGCGTCAGCTTGGTCATGTAGGTGTCGTAGCCGTCGAAGTCACGGCTCATTTTCAGCTTGTCCAGTAGGGCGGTCACTTCTTCGTCATTCTCCGTGGTCAGCTTTTGGGGCAGGGCGTCCGCCTGCTGTTGGTCTGCTTCGGTGAACTCATAGCTCCCCGCAAAGGACACCTCGCTCTCCTCCGGCGTCAGTATCTTGGCAGATACGCTGCCGGGGCGGAAGTCGTACAGAATGCTCATGCCCTGCGCCTGCCGCCACACGGCCACCAGTGCCAGCAGGGCCTGGTCGGTGGCGATACTATCGCTCTCGCCGGGAATGGCGGAGGGATTGCCGGGGTCGGACTCATAGGAGTGGGCAAAGCCGCCGTCCTCCTGCTGGTAGTAGAACAGGGCATCCAGCAGATTGATGCCGTTCTTGATGAAGCGGGGGTCGTTCTGCGGGTCAACGCCGATGGAGCACAGTGACACGATGATCTGCGACACAGACTCAGAGTTCCGTGTACCCCAGCTGCGGAAATCGCCGGTGTCCAGCTGCAATTTGGACAGGCAGTCCAGCGCCTTGTCCACGGGGTCTTTCACGTTGAAGGTTGAATTTCGATAGTAGGGCGCAAGCGCCTGTATCGCCATGGCCGTGATGTCCGGGTCGGCGGTGCTGCCTTGTGCGAAGCGCAGGTTGAATCCGTCGTCCGGGAGCTGGAAGGACAGTATCTTCTTGATCATCTCCGTGCGGGTATAGCTGGAGCCTGCGGGGATGTTGTACTTCATGCTGTCCAGCGTGATAAGCCCCCACAGCC
>ENA-OPBD01001098-OPBD01001098.1-human-gut-metagenome-genome-assembly--contig:-NODE-1098-length-14175-cov-2.785836_pt1 | contig 14175 bp, 11 predicted proteins | sample MGYA00241062_ERZ501440 | MGnify/ENA primary metagenome ERZ501440 (study PRJEB25962, sample SAMEA2042628) | human gut metagenome | biome: human gut; feature: human-associated habitat; material: faeces...
CTTCTCACTGGGCATGAACACCTTGTGCAGCGGCTCAATCTGACGGGGATTGATCACGGACTTACCGTCAAAGCCCAGCTTTTTGATGAGGGTGGCCTCGGCGATGAAGCCCTCCTCGTCGTTTACGTTGGAGAACACCGTGTCCAGCGCGGCGATACCGGCGGCTCGTGCGGCGTTCAGGATCATGCAGCGGGCAAAAAGAAGCTCAACACCGTCGCTGCGGGTGGTTTTCAGGTCGGTGACGTAGTCCTCCGCACCCAGCGCAATACCGATGAGACGGTCGCTGGCCTTGGCGATCTCTACGGCGTTCAGCACGCCGTTGGCGCTCTCAATGGCGGCCATCATGCCGGTCGTTCCAACGGGGATACCGGCTTCCCGCTCAATGCGTTCGATCATCTGCTCACAGTCGATGACATCCTGCGCATTGTCGGTCTTGGGAAGGCGCACCACCTGTACACCGGCTCGGACGACAGCCTCCAAGTCCTCGACACCGAGGCCGCTTGAAAGGTCATTGATGCGTACCACCGTCTCCTTTGTGCCGAAATGCAGCGTTTTCAGCGCGTTATACACCAGAAATCGAGCCGCGTCCTTCTCGGTATAGGCCACGCTGTCCTCCAGATCGAACATGATGGAGTCCGCGCCGTAGATGTGGGCATCCCGGATCATGCCGGGGTTGTTGCCGGGCACGAACATCATGCTGCGGCGCAAGCGATCCTTTTTATACATCCTGCCGCACCTCCCATGTATAGTCGCGGCACTCCGCCGCACGGGTCAGCGCCGTCGCCACCCGTGCCCGGACGGTGCAGTCCAGTGCGCCCTTGTCCACGGCGGTGATTACGGCATTCTTCACGCCGTATTCAGCCGTCGTCTCCTTGATAACGGAGATGATCTGCTTGCCGAACTGCTGATAAACACTGCTGGTCAGATCCACCTGCACGCCGCCCGCGTCGGACGGCTCCACGGTGATCATAATGTCGTTAGATTCCATAGTCCCGGCATTGCCGGTGGTGATCAGTTTCATACTTTTTCTCACCTTTTCATTAAAATTTCACTGGAAATCATTTTATTTCATTGAATGGAATGTGGGCATCCTTACTTTGCCGACGATTGACTCCCGTATTTTACGGGAGTCAAAGCTGTTTTGAGCACCAGCGACAGAGCAAATAAATATATCCGTTTGCAGGGGTTGCCAATACGATGCTTTTGAGATACCCAATATGCGGAGCATGATCGTATTTATGTATGGAAGAGGTATCAGCTATTCCAACGAAATCAGATACTCTTTATGAATCTGAATCCTTCCATTTATTTGTCTCAAAAAACCATCCTGCTTCAGTTCTGCAATAAACCGGCTGACAGTCACTCTGTTGACACCTATGATTGCTGCAATATCTTGATGCGTCCAATCCACAGAGAGATTGCACCATTTTCCGTCCTCCACAGCGCCGGGATTGGCGCAGGACTGCAATAGGCGCTTTAAGCGATCCAGTGTGGAATCAAAGGTAACGCTTTCAACCTCATGGCGTAAAATGGTGCTCTTTTCCACCGTGCTGCACAGCACGGCCTGTGCAAAAGTGATGTTCTGCAGCAAGGCCATAAAGTTATTGTAATCTATCAAATATAGTAAGGTGTCGCACTCCGCAATGGCATATCTGGTGGCAAGCTCCACATTATCGCCTGTATTCAAGAAAATCCCTTCGCTAAAAAACCAACCGCGTCCAAGACGATACAGGACTTTTTCACGGCCGTTACTGCCAAACATATAATGAGAGGTTACGCCCTCTGCAACATAGGCGACATAATGGATTGGATCTCCGGGGGAAAGATATACATCCCCGGCGTGTAAGTGTCTGAGAATGGAGCGTGCCCGAATCTGTTTGCGCAGCAACTCATTATTGCAGCACGCAGGGCCTGCCCAAAGGTGTTCTCCAGATGCCATGGCTATTGCCTCCTTGCTTACCGCCAAATATTTGCTCCTTGTGTAAAAAAGGACAAGGACATCATAACATAAACGGTTGGTTTTGGCAATTCAAACAGCTTTTTGCTGGGCGTTAAAGTTTATAGGCCAGATAGGTACCTTCACAAGGAGGACCGGCGCAGATATGCGCTGTATTATTGGCAAAATCGACAATCAGGGAGGCTACCGTCATGAAGTCTTTTAACTCATAACCGGGAAGATTCGTATTGTGTGCACAAATTGATTCCGGATAGTATTCGTGATCCTTCATACACTCCATGATATACGGAACATCAATGCTGCCTTGCCGCTGCCGCAGAAGCGCTTCCAGACGCGTGTCGCGATTTTTGGGACCGACTCTGGCATCCAACTGCTGATGTACAACGAAGTGGTTGGCGTGGGTCAAAATACCATCCTTCGGGGCCAGCATATTTGCACCGCTCGGAAATGCCTCGATATCCACCGCGACACCCTGCGCAGAGGCTAGCATCATGTTGTTCGAAACACTTCGCTTTGCGTGAATCAGCATATCTCTGGCTTCTTCAAAAGAGTGGCAGGAGAGGACTTTGCGTCTGAGGAAAGTAACTGGGATACCGGTGCCCCAATCGTCATATACTGACGTGATCATATTATTGCAAAGGCCTACCCCCCAGGAGTTAAACCCTTCACGGAGCATCTGCCCGGCCTCGGTCAAGCCTAAAATCCGGGTACCGTCAGCCTGCTCGATGTGTAAAATAACGATATTAGGAATCACTGCCTGCTTGTAATCCCAGTTTTTGACGAGATAGGTCGTATGGCTTGCGGTTGCTTCCGGCAAAATGGCCGCCGTGGTACACTCCGGAGTCTTGGGAAATTTCGTGATTTCATAGCGGCAATTAAGAACCATCAAATCTTCTATCGAGACTCCCGCTCCATCGGCGATTCCATATGCCTCTTCCAGCACTTCCGGCATCATCTGCTTGATATCCGGCAAATAGGCCATAGCGTATTGCTGAATTTTATCCCAACTCTTATCTGAAGTTTTCGCAAAATAGCGCCGATATACCTCGACCCCTGCGCGAATTTTTTCTTTTGCCTGCTGACCATATTGAACACCGCAGGCATAAGGCGTGTCCGCCTTAATATGTATAGTCTGAAATGCCTCCAAGAGATGGCCTCCTTATTGCTAAATTAATGTATTTTGCCCCCTCGATCGGGGGCAAAATACAAAAGCTTTAAAAATACGATTACTTGCCGTTTGCGACGTTTTCATACCGATAAGCGGTGATCGGATTCAGCTGGAAACCGGAGACACCACTTCTCACACCCACTAGATTCTGATAAGCCCACAGCGGGATGTAAGGCCGGTCAACTGCCATAATGCTGCTGATTTCCTTATACACGGCAGCGCGTTCTGCGTCGTCCGTCAGGCTCCGTGCAGCCAGCAGCTTAGCCATGGCATCGGAGTTGTTGTAGTGAGAAAGGTTACTGGTGGATTCAGGAGAAATATTGCTGTACAGCACATAGTCTGCATCACCCATCAGGTTATAATACATAGAGCTGCATGCGTCAAAATCTCCGCCCTTCACAATGGTATCATCCATCACGGTGCCGTCCATCGGCTCAACGCTGACAGTGATGCCAACCTCGCTGAGCATATCCTGCAGAATCACACACGCCTCCTGACGGGTCTGATCGGAAGACTGAACCCAGATGCTCATTTCGAATCCGTCCGGATAGCCGGCGGCGGACAGCAATTCCTTTGACTTTTCAATGTCATAAATGTTGGCGGTGGCAGAAGCATCATAACCAAAGACTCCGGGACCGATCAGGCTGGCTACGGGCGTTGCATAACCATACATCACAGAAGCGCACAAAGCTTCCTTGTCAATGGCATATTCAATTGCCTGACGTACACGGGAATCGTTCAGTGCTTTTGTGCCGCTATTGCAATTGATGGTCACATAAAACACTTTAAAAGAGGGGGCGGACAAAACCGTGGTCGCTTCATTTGCATTCAGTCTGTCCACATCGGAAGGCGGCACATCATATGCAATGTCGATTTCGCCGGTTTCCAGCAGAGTCGAACGCTGAGACGCTTCGGGAACCACGCGCATCTCCAGATACTTGGTAGCAACCGTGCCGCCCCAGTAATTCTCGTTTGCCTCCAGCTTTACATATTCGCCTTCTTTACGCTCAACGAACTTATATGGGCCGGTTCCCACAGGATTTGTTGTCAGAGCCTCGTCATTCTGCTCCAGGAGGTGCTTGGGCATGATGCCGGCAAGAGGACTGCACAGAGCATTCAACACCGGGGTATAAGCGCCCTTTGTGTTAATGACAACCGTGTATTCATCCACGACATCCACGCTCTCCAGCCAGGAGAAATTGTTCTTTACAATGGTGCTGTTCATTGCACGGTCAAAGGTATATTTGACGTCCTCTGCCGTCAATTCCTGGCCGTCATGAAACAGTACGCCCTTGCGCAGGTGCATCTGCAGAGAGTCTTCATCCAAAAACTCCCAGCTTTCAGCCAAGTGAGGAATTACGTTGATATCGGCATCCCAAGTGACCAGCGTGTCAAAAATATTGCAAGTCACATCATACGTTGCGGGGTTTTTTCCCACGTGGAAATCGAGCGAGGTGATATCGCTGGCTTGCGCAAAAACGATCGTATCCTTAGCTCCGGTGGTTGCGCTTCCGTCATCGGACGTGCTGGGGTTTTTGCTGCCGCATGCGCTCAAGCAGCCAAGCAGCATACATACAGTCAGCAGTGCAGAAAAAATCTTTTTCATGTGAGTCCTCCTCATTTTTATTTCATAGAACCGCCGGCCAAATGGCAGGCGACAATATGACCTGGTTCGACTTCCGTCATCTGGGGTGAACACTGGCTGCATTCCGGCCGCGCATAAATGCATCGTTTTGCAAAACGGCATCCCGGCTTTACATTGATGGGAGAGGTCAATTCGCCTTTCAACGCAACGCGCTCCATCTTAACATCCGGATCCGGGATTGGAATGGCAGAAAGCAGTGCCTGTGTATATGGGTGAACTGGGTTTTTGAACAGCTGCTTTGGCGTTGCTTTTTCCACCAGCTGTCCTAAGTACATTACGAGGATTTGATTCGACAAATGCTTTACCACGGAAAGATTATGCGTAATAAATAGATACGTCAGCCCCATCTGCGCTTGCAGATCCTGCATTAGATTCAGCACCTGGGCCTGAATGGAAACGTCAAGCGCTGAAACAGGTTCGTCGCAAACAATGAACTTCGGGTTCAGGGACAAGGCTCTGGCAATTCCTATGCGCTGGCGGCGTCCGCCATCTAACTCGTGGGGATAGGAGTTGACCAGCCGGGACGCTAAGCCGACAACGTCCATCATTTCAGCAACACGCTTCTGGATTTTTTCCTTTTCACTGGCCTTGTAGATCCCCTGAATGATCAAGGGTGCTGCAATTGCCTGAGAAACAGTCATGCGGGGATTGAGGGAAGCATAGGGGTCTTGAAAAATAATTTGCATTTTGGAGCGCAGCTCTTTCATTTCCGCCTTGCTGCATTCGAGGATGTTCTGATTTTCAAAAATAACTTCGCCTGCGGTCGGCTCGTGGAGCCGGAGAATGCACCGCCCCAGCGTTGACTTTCCGCAGCCGCTCTCGCCGACTACCCCCAAGGTTTCCATGCGGTTAATGCCAAAAGTCACATCGTCAACCGCACTCAGCGTTCCGCTTGGCGTCTGAAAGTATTTTTTCAAATGGTTGACCCTTAACAATTCCTGGTTTTCCATTTATTCGCCCTCCTCCCGTGTTTCCTTATATCGGAGGCATCGCACCTGATGGTTGCCCTCTTCGCCGCCCATGTTTACCAAGTGAGGATGTTCTGTCTTGCACTGCTCTGTCGCGAAGCGGCATCTGTCGCAAAAAGCACACCCTGCCGGAAGATCCGTGGGATCCGGCATCAGGCCATCGATCGGCACTAAACGCTCCACATCTTCGTTTATATTGGGGATGGAAGAAAAGAGCCCCGCTGTATAAGGATGAAGTTTGTTCCGGAAAATATCGTGTACGGTTCCGGTCTCTACAATTTCACCGGCATAAATCACGGAGACATAATCGCAGTTCTGCGCGATAACACCCAGATCGTGGGTGATCAGCAGCATTGACGTGCGAAAGCGTTCCCGTAAGTCGCGAATCATTTCCAGTATCTGCGCCTGAATCGTTACATCCAATGCAGTCGTCGGCTCATCGGCAATCAGTATTTTGGGATTGCATGCTAACGCGATCGCAATTACCACACGCTGTTTCATACCGCCGGAAAACTGATGCGGATATTCGCTACCGCGGGAGCTGGGGATTCCGACCAATTCAAGGATTTCTGCCGCCTTCTTTGCAGCATCCCTCCTGCTGAGCTTGTCATGATTGCGTATTGCCTCTGCAATTTGATCGCCTACGGTCATCACCGGGTTCAGGCTTGTCATGGGATCTTGAAAAATCATAGAGATGTGCTCTCCGCGGATTCGACGAAGCTGCTTTTTGTCCATCTCCAGCAGATTTTTTCCCTCGTACAAAATTTTTCCGCTTTTGATTTTTCCGTAAGGCTTTGCCGTTAAGCCCATAATCCCCTTTGCCAAGGTGGTCTTGCCAGCACCGGTCTCGCCTACCAGCCCAAGTGTGCGGCCCTCTTTCAAGACCAGGTCTATACCATTAAGCGCCTTGACCGTTCCTTCACGCAGCTCGAAATGAATACGCAGGTCCTGCACTTCCAAAATCGTTTGATCCATATCTACCCCTCCTATTAGCGCTTCTGCTTGGGATCCAATGCATCGCGCAGACCATCTCCCAGCAGGTTCAGAGAAAGAATGCAGATCACGATAGCAAGTCCCGGAAACAGTGAGATATGCCAGGCTTCACGCATATACATGCGCGCCGACGACAGGATGGAGCCCCATTCCGGCGCAGGCGGTTGGATACCCAGGCCTAAGAAGGACATGCCGGCCACATTCAGAATTGTGGTAGCCACACCGAGAGTGCCCTGAACGATTACGGGAGAAAGAGCATTGGGAATAATATACTTTACAATGACCAACGCGTCTGAAGCACCCACAGCCTTGGCGGCTTCTACATATTCGCTGTCCTTTACCGTCATAACGGAAGAACGGATAATTCGGGCAAACTGGGGAACCTGTGAGCAAGTCAGCGCAATCAGAAGGTTGACCAAGCTGGAACCCAGTGCCGCATAGATGGCCATAGCTAAAACCAGACTCGGCACAGTCATCACCATATCCATAAAGCGCATGATGACATTATCAATTTTCCCGCCGTAAAATCCTGCAATAGAGCCAAACACACCGCCTATAAGGATGGCAGCCAGAATCGTACAAATACCGGCGAAAAGTGAATAGCGCGTTCCCCATAAAAGCCGGAACAGCAGATCTCTTCCAAATTCATCGCACCCCAAGGGATGCGCGGCAGAGGGCTTGGCCAGCTTCATGGGAAGATTATTCTTCGTAACCAAAACCTTATACAGCTCTCCGCCATCTGTCAGATCGATCAAAATAGTGGTAATTGATACCAAAATCAGCAGGGCAATCACCACTAAACCGCAAATCGCCAGGCGATTGTTGCGAAACTGTATCCAAGCCTGCTGTGATAAGGAGCGCTGTACGAACTTATCCTGCTTGTCGCGTTTAGACATTTTTTTTCGCCCTCCTTATCATAGATTTGTATTGAGACTTGATGCGAGGATCCACAAATGCATAGATAATATCTACTAAAAGATTGATTACAGTAACAATGATGGCCAACATCACCACCGCGCCCAGTACGCAAGGGGTATCTTTGTTGGAAATAGATTCAACAATGTAGCGGCCAATACCGGGCCAGGCAAAGATGGTTTCCGTTGTCACCGCTCCGCCCAGCAGATTGCCGAATTGCAAACCCAAAACGGTGATAATCGGAATCAGAGCGTTACGCAGCATATGGCGGAACACAACGACCCGCTCTGATACGCCCTTTGCCCGTGCCGTATCAACATAGTCCTGATTCATTACATCCAACATAGCCGAACGAGTCATTCGTGTGACGAGTGCGGTAGAGTTCATGCCCAGCGTCAGCATCGGAAGGATGATACCCAGCGCCAGCGAATCGGATGCCGTGTAGGCCGCCGGTAGCCACCCGAGATTCACCGCAAAAATAATTACACCCATCAAGCCCAGCCAAAAATGCGGAGCAGAGGCGCCGATCAGCGTAAGGACCATGGTACAGTTATCAAACACTGTATACTGATGCCTGGCAGATATAATGCCTGCCGGTATACCTACGATAACGGCAAACAGCAGCGCCGCAAAGGAAAGTAAAAATGTATATGGTATGCGCTGCATGATCTGCTGCATGACATCCAGGCCCGTTTTGTAGGAGGTGCCAAGATCGCCCTGAACCAAGTCCAGGACAAAGCGACCGTATCTTACCGGAAACGGGTCATTCAAGCCCATTTCTTCCCGGAGCTCTTCGATTTGCTCAGCTGTCGCGTCTACACCGAGTTTTGCTACAGCCGGATCACCTGGCGTCATGTCCATCACGAAGAACACGATGAGAGTTGCGCCGATCAGAACCGGAATCAGCAGCAAGATCCGCTTTAAGATATACTTCAGCATCTATTGTCTTCCCCCTTAGTTTTTATTGTTTATAATTCCACCGGAGTAAAGCTAAATCGATTTCATCGCAAATGCGATCCATCATATCCACCAAACGATTGCGCTGCCGCAAGAAGTCTGTATAAATAAATAAATAGCTCTTGTTATCTGCGTTATCCTTGGTGACCCCCATTGCCGCTCGGAGCTTTGGAAAGGTAGCCGGCAATGACAATCTGTCATAGTTATAGGAATCTGAGTAATTAAAATTCATATTTACCAGATCTCCGGCTATTTTTTTGATTTCACGATCCGTATTGGTTCTGCCTTTGAGCGCACGGCAGAACTGCTGAGCTTTCTCTTGCAATATGTCCAAATGCGGAAACACCGGAGATAAATCAAATTCTCCTTCCAGCCCACATTGAATCTCTTGCAGCATGCGTCTGGTTTCTCTCATATAAGACAGAATATCTACCGGTAATTGGGTGCTGTTTGCCACCTCGCAGATCATTTCCGCGTTAATGTTGGCGTCCCGCAATGCGTTGGCAAAATCAACCTTGTCCAGTGTATCTTCGCGGCTGTGCCACCAATACCCGCCGCCCACCGGCCAAATGTTCACTTTATCTGGTGAAGCTTCATACTTCAGCATAATAGTGATCGGCACATTTTTGCCCATAAAATTAGGCTCGCCCAAATGAGGCCGTGGTATATAGGGTGCAGGCTCCAGCCCGGTATATCGCCGGATCCGTTCGGAAGTAAAAGCCTCCCCCTCCATTTGGGTTGTTCTGGCGCGGATGCACCGTGCGTTTTTGCTGCCCGCCACATCAATGTTGATCTGCGCTACACAATGATCGCGGATTTTTTCATAAAATGTATCCGCATACCAGGTGGAACCTGCGTATTGACCAAACTCATGGCCCGACCACCAGCAAAAAACCAGGCCGCGCTTCAGCGCGCTTCGATTTTCGTGGAATACTCTTGCTAACTCCAGCAGAATACAGTCTCCAGCCCCATTGTCCGTCATTCCTTCGCAATGCGAATCATAGTGACCGTCTACTAATACAAAGTTTTCCTCGCAGCCGGGAATGTACGCCACCGGAATGGATGCCTTCTTCACCCGGGTATCAGCTTGTGCAGACAAACGGACGCGAACGCTCCCGCTTTTCATCAGCGCCTTCATCTTTTCGCCTGCCGCTTTTGTACAGTCAATACAAGGAATCTCCGGCAAAAGGTAAGCGTTTTCGGGCGTTGGCGTTCCATTGTGGTTAGATGCACCAAAATAGTGCGGAACCTCTTCTGGAGATGGGTACATACTAATCACAGCCAATGCCCCCGCCTCTTTAGCCTCTCTGGCAATGTCGCTGCAAAAGCATTGCGTTAAGACAACCTTGCCTGCAAACGAACGAAACCGTTCTGCATTATCATTTACCGACAGCCGTGCGCATTCGCCCCACCTGTCGTATATCAACTCTCCTTCTAAATCTGTTACATTTTTTGTGTAGCCGCAGGGAACTACCTCAAATTCTTGCTGCTCCGGAAAGATTATTTCCAGTTTGGCCGAAACAGCCGAGCTAAGATATCCGGAATACCATAATTGCTCATGAGGGATTCCGTATTCAGACAATTTGCTGCAAATATATGCAGATGCAGATTCGGCATCCGGTGATGCGGTCACACGCTTGAGCTTACTGAAGAAAAACGCTGTTTCTTTTATGTTTTCTACAGTTATTCCTGCAAGAATACGATCTGTTAACGCTTTTGCTTCTGTTTGTTGCGCCATTTTGCTCTCCTCTTTTTCTTCACAGTCTGAGTAAAATTTCCAGTTTTTCATATTCTACTTCATGGAGAATATGTTGACAATTACAAAAATTACATTGTCCACAATTTACTTTGTAGCTATTGTTACAATACTGCTTTTATGGCTGAACAAGAAAAAGATATCCGCTAAAACTAAGTGCGTATAAATTAAAACCTCCAGCATGGCCTGATTTCATTATGCCATCCAGAAGTTCTCTCTTTAGTGTGTTTGGGTAGTTCTCATCAGTATGGCCTCCTTAAAATTCCTTTCGAGGTATAGTCTCTGTTTTTTCAATTTGTACTGACTGTTTTTCGTCAGGAAACACTGCCGGACAAGCGGTACGCTGTGGCCACCGCCGCGCTCTTCTGCGTGGCGGTGGCCATGGGGCTGCGGGGTATCCCCTACTGGCTGGGGCTGCTGGTCATCGTGGTATCGCTGCTGGTGCTGGACCGCCGCGCCCTGCTGGGCGTGGACTGGGGGCTGCTGGTGACGTTCGCGGCGTTCTTCACCTTCTCCGGCAACATGGCCCGGATCGAGCCGGTACAGGCGCTGTTCCGTCAGCTGCTGACCCACGGGGTCATGCCGGTATCGGCGCTGACCAGTCAGATCATCAGCAACGTGCCCGCCGCCATCCTCCTGAGCCGGTTCACCGACGACTACCAGGGTCTGCTGGTGGGCGTGAACATCGGCGGCGCGGGGACGCTGGTGGCCTCGCTGGCCAGTCTCATCACCCTCCGGGAGTACACCAAGCACGTCAAAGGGCAGACGGGGCAGTTCATAGCGCTGTTCTCCGCCATCAGCTTCGGCTTCCTGGCCATCCTGCTGGCGGCCATGATGCTTTGGCTGCGGTGAAAATACCCTTGGCCTGGCCGGGGGATTTATCGGGATCGTTCCATCACAGGGCCGCACGCGACAGCAGCGGCTCTGCGGGGCGTGACCGGCAAAAGGCTGCCAGCAAGGCCGGGCTGCTGGAGTTGGACTACGAGGAGCGCACCGCCCGCCGCAGCGCTCGCACTGCCGCATAAGTCGATTACAAAGCCATCTGTTTTCTCTCAATATACTTTCCCTCGCGCCGCGGCGCATATTCCCACCGCCGCAGGAAGATACTACCCATGTAAAATCTGCTTTGACTGGAGGAATTTCATATATGAAAGCTACCGGCATCGTCCGCCGGATCGATGACCTGGGCCGCGTGGTCATCCCCAAGGAGATCCGCCGCACCATGCGTATCCGTGAGGGCGACCCGTCACAGATGACATTGGCACGGTGGGAGCGATTTTGCTTTGCGATGGACGCTTTGGCCAAACGGCAGGGGTGGAGATCATAGGTGGAGCATTTGATTCAGCTCCATTCCTCAGCCAAAAGAAAATCGCGGATATTCCGGTGCTTGATCCCGTTTCGGCTCATGTCGAGCTCATCGAGGGAAACAACGTACTTTGGGAAGTTGTCGCGGATACTGTCATACGCGCCGAACTCGCGGCTGACCGTTTCTTCCGACGCCAGCAGGTAAGTGACCTGGACATACAGCTTTTCGCCGCGCTTGTTACATACAAAACCAATTTCCTTATCGCCCATTCTGCCGACAGTCACTTCATAGCCCCGGCGCAGCAGTATCTGATATAGTTCAGAATTGTTTCCGGGGCAACGGTGCGCTGCTCGTTTTTTAAGTTATAACTTATAAATCTCAAAAATCGACAGGAAGTGTCAGATACGCATTGGTTGAAGCAGCGCAGCGCTCATAAGTGACGATCATGCCCTTAAACTGCACGCCCGCGTTGTTATAAAGGTACGGGGTAACGGATACCGGGATGAAAAAGCATTTTTTGTGACGAGGTCACATTGATCAAAAAATCCGATGCTTTTTGAGCATCGGATTTTTTAAGAAGTAAAATACTCTTCGTGTCAGCAGGCGTCCGTGACGTTCGTCAGTGTGTCAACATCCACCCACATGGCGGGGCGAACGCCGCAATCGGCATCACTGCCTACACCATCTGCCTTGCCCGCGGCATCTACCCGCATCATGAAGTTTCCGTCTGCGGCGTAATCCTGTCCCACCGTTCTCAGCCACCACCATCCGGCGCTGCCATCCGCGTTGCCTCGGACGGCGTTATTCATCGGATAGTATTTGGCAGTGCGGACAAGCTCGTCCTTTGCATAGGGATTGCCCACGCGGGCCACCTCGGTATATGGCGCGATAGCATCGAATAGATCCCCATCATCGGCGAAATACGCGTCATATTGCTCTAGTCCCAGCACAAACACGTAGTCCTGTGTATCCTTTCCCGGATCGGTATCCGTATAGTCCGGGTTGGGTTCACTCTTCACGTTCGTCAAGTAGACGGCGTTTTTTTCCTCGTCAGAAAAAGCCGCATCAAAAAAGTCCTCGCTCAGCCACTGGCGAACACGGCTCGTTTCCCATGTCACCGCGCCGTGACCGTCCTCCACATAGCGATGCCGCACCCGCGCCAGTATCTTCTCGCTGATGACCAGCGCTTTGCCGTCCTGCACGTCCAGCACCTTCCACGTGATGGCCTCCGGCCCATTGGACGTGTCGTTATCCTGCTCGTAGTGGCCGAAGGCGATCGTATCGCCGGGCACAACGGCATCCGGCAGTGCAGACGGGTAGGCAGACGCGTCCGCCGCCGGTTTGGCCTCGATCCACATGGCAGGGCGGACATCGCCTTCAAAGCCTCCGCCATCATACCATATATCGCCCGCCGTCCAATAAATCGTCTGGTAATCCAAAATATATGCGAACGTGCCGTACTTGTTGGGAGAGCGGAGTCCCCAGTCTCCGTGAATACGGGTGGCATTTGTACCCCACCCCTGGCGGTTGATCCGTATCTTATTGTGTGGGTGGACGTAGTCCGACAGGAGTACGCGGCGGCTCTCGGCGGTGGGGAAATACTGCTCAGTCTCCTGGGCACTGAGCAGGAACACATAGTCCTGGGTGTCCGGGCCGGGGTCGTTGTCAAAGCCGGGACTGGGGTCGGTGTGGATATCCGACAGGGAGATACGGGCCTGCTCGGCGGGGGTAAAGGCCGTTTGCATGAAGTAGTTGTTCAGCCAGCCGCGGGAACAGGAGGTGGCCCACACCGATTTTTCCACCTGATCCCATTCGTAGGAATAGCTAATGTAATCCAGCGCCTTGTCGCTGATGACCAGCAGCTTGCCGTCCTTCTTGTCCAGCACCCGCCACTGGATGGCCTCCGGGCCGTTGTCCAGGTCGTTGTCCTGCTCGTAGCGGCCTATGGTGATCAGGTCGCCCACCTGGGCGCTGCTGAGATCGCCCACGGTGTCGGCGGTGTCCGCCGCGGGAATACGCACCCGGATGCAGGGCCGCACGCCCGTGCGGAAGTCGGTCACATCTCCGTCGCGGAAGCAGTACCCGCCATTGGTAACGCGGTCAAAGTCCTCGGTGGTATAGTACCATGTATCCCGGGCGATGGCCACCGTGATGCCGTCCTGTCCCGGTGTACGCAGCAGCCAGTCCGTGCCGGGCTTGGCACTGCCGCCGAAGTCCTCCGCCAGCGTCTCACCCAGGGCAGACGCCTGTTCCCGCGCATGGGCCACGGCGTAAGCCGTGCCCCATGTCACCCGGGCAAGCGCGTCCTGAAAGTAATCGTTGGCTTGCTTCAAACTGGGGATGAACACCATGTCCTCCGTGGCGGCGGAGTCGTCCTGTACCCCGGTGACGGGGTTGTCGTAGGGCTCGGCAGATGAAGTGGTCATGACGGCCTTCTCCTCATCGGAAAAGGCGCTGTCGTAAAACGTGCCGTTCAGCTCCGCCCGCAGGGACGAGGTATCCCACCGGGC
>ENA-OPBD01001110-OPBD01001110.1-human-gut-metagenome-genome-assembly--contig:-NODE-1110-length-14097-cov-3.049494_pt1 | contig 14097 bp, 8 predicted proteins | sample MGYA00241062_ERZ501440 | MGnify/ENA primary metagenome ERZ501440 (study PRJEB25962, sample SAMEA2042628) | human gut metagenome | biome: human gut; feature: human-associated habitat; material: faeces...
TTCACCGCCATGGCTTCCGGTGCGGCATTGGCCAGCGGTATTCCGCTCAATGATCAGTTTCTTGGAACAGGCTACCATAAAGATCTGCGCCTTTGGGGGGATTTTGGTTCCCAGCTATATCTCGTCGAGCAACTCGGCGAAAATGAGGAGGATAACACCAAATGAATAAACTGGATAGAAGAAATATGATTTTCTTCGGACTTGGTACCATTGGGCGGGATATGTTCTATGCCTTTGAAGCTAATGCCCTCATTTACTACCTTTCCAATGTTCTCAGCCTGCCGTTAGGCGTCTTTTTGGCTACCAGCATGGTTTTTACTGTGCTGCGTGTCTTTGATGCTCTGAACGACCCGCTGATGGGTCTGCTGGTGGATAATACCCGCTCCCGTCACGGACGCTTTAAGCCCCCGATGGCGCTGGGGGCCTTGGCGGGTGGTGCTTGCTACCTTGTCCTTTTTGCCGATTTTGGTTTGCGGGATTATTGGTTTGTGGCGGTGTTTGCCATTGCCTATATTTTGTGGGATATTTTCTATGGCCTCAATGATATTGCATACTGGTCCATGCTGCCCTCCCTTTCGGTAGAGCAGAAGACCCGTGAAAAGATGGGCGCCTTTGCCCGCATCTGCGCCAATATCGGTATGTTCTCCATCATGGTCGGCTGGGAGCCCATTACCTCCGGTATGGGCAATACCCCCAAGGCGTGGTTTACCGTGGCACTCGCCGTTACCATTCTCATCCAGCTATTCACACTGTTCGGTGTCAGGGAACGCAAGGATATGTTCCGGCGCGAGGAGGAAAAAACCACCCTGCGTGGCATGTGGGAAGTCCTCACCAAAAATGATCAGCTCCTGTGGACCACCCTTGCCAAAAAGGTTGAAATCCAGAGTGAATATAAATGATATAAGAAGGAATAGCAGCCATGAAATCGTTGACTGTTTGAAATTATCCTTGAAGCCTTTGAAGAATAATTTCACTACACCTCCATTTTCGCCTGTCCTCTGCTTCTTTAACAGAGTGAAATACATTGCGCTCATGGAAGCTCCCATGGTGACTATGGGAATACTACACAATATAAATAGAATGTTCACTATTATAATATCGCCGAGCGTTCCAAAAAATCTGGAAAACCAGCCGTCACTGTTGAAAATGTTCATAAAATTCCTCCTGATGTAAAAAGTGATAATATCGTTTGTTTAACTATAGCACAAAAAGGTATGCCAATATATAGCGAATTTTACAATTTACCATATGTATTCTACAATTTACCATAAAATAGCACAAAAACAGCGAACTTAACTACTTAAAAATATACATTTGTGACAAAAACCCATGATATTTTGACATTTTTCCATGTGAAAATGTTCACCAAAATTTTATAATTCAATCATAGAAAGCACACAGAACGCCGTAAGGCGAACCGGCAGAACAGGACGCAGAATTCAGGGTATGAAAGAGAATGTGGGTGTCGTAAATCCTGCCGGTGATGTAAAAAGGAGGAAGGTTTTATGAGAAGAACAATGAAGAAAGCTGTAGCAGTAGGGCTTGCAGCAGCAACAGCATTTTCACTGTGCGCATGTGGCGGCGGTGATGGAAGCAAGGGTAGCAGTAAGGATGCACTTGAGGTGGTTATCTGGGATAACAATCAGCAGAAGGGTCTGCAGCAGATATGTGATCTCTTCACAGAAGAGACAGGAATCAAGGTTGATGTACAGGTTAAGGAGTGGGATTCATACTGGACACTTCTTGAGGCTGGAGCATCAGGTGGAGATATGCCGGATGTATTCTGGATGCACTCCAACAACTCACAGATGTACATGAAGAACAACAAGCTCTTAAAGCTCGATGACTACATTGAGAAGAGCGATAAGGTTGATATGAGCAACTACATGTCAGAGATCACAGAGCTCTACACATATGATGGCTCATATTACGCAGTACCAAAGGATTACGATACAATCGCTCTCTGGTACAACAAGAAGATGTTTGATGATGCAGGACTTTCTTATCCAGATGAGACATGGACATGGGATGACCTCTATGATGCAGCTAAGAAGCTTACTAATGGCGATCAGTACGGTTTCTGTATGAACACATCAAACGATCAGGACACATACTACAACATGGTTTACTCAATGGGCGGTTACATCGTAAATGACGATCACACAAAGTCAGGATATGACGATGCCAACACTATCAAGGCTATGGATTATGTAGGAAAGCTCCTCAAGGATTGCTGCCCACCGGCAACAACAATGTCAGAGACAGGTACAGACGTTATGTTCCAGTCAGGTACAGTAGCAATGATCACACAGGGTTCATGGATGACAGCAGGATTCCTTGACAACGAGTATCTCGTTGAGAACTGTGACGTAGCAATTCTTCCATACGACAAGACAACAGGTATGAGAACTTCTATCTGTAACGGACTTGGATGGGCTGCATCAGCAGACACAAAGAGACCAGATGACTGTTGGAAGCTTATCGAGTGGTTAGGTTCAAAGGAAATGCAGGAGAAGCAGGCTGAGCTCGGTGTAACAATGTCAGCTTACAACAACACATCAGATAAGTGGGTTAACTGCACAGACAAGTTCAACCTCAACGCTTACCTTGATATCACAAAGGATTCAACAGTTTCAGGTGTTACAAATGAGCTCGTGCTCAGACCTTACACATACAATTCAACAGTATGGTCACAGGCAGCACAGACATTCTTCGCAGATGCATGGGCAGATCCATCAAAGATGGAGCAGTCATGTAAGGACTTCGCAGTTCAGATGAACCAGTACATCGATGAGGAAGACAAGTAATCCTACAGAGCATTTATAAGATAACATAACAGTGGGTAGGATGAAGGTCCTGCCCATTGCTTACCAGAAACAATGGGGTGTTAATTACAGTATAAATGATAAGAGGAGGGATTTTATGTCAGATAACAACAAGAAAGTTGAAGAAAAAGCGGCTGAGATAATTCAGGCTACAGAGACACAGACAGTTAAGCCGGCAGCAGCAGAAGATAAAGAGTTCAAGAAAAAGAAGTCAACAACATGGGAAAGAAACCAGCGCAAATGGGGCTGGGCATTCATCCTCCCAACAATGATAGGAATCATCGTACTTAACTTATGGCCTATAGTACAGACAATATATCAGTCATTCTGCAAGGTCGGTTCATTCGGAGATTCATCATTTGCAGGATTTGCAAATTACAAGAAGATGTTTGCTGACCCTGAGGTATGGCAGTCACTTCTCAATACATTCAAGTATGCGATCATTGAGGTTCCATTCTCAATCGCCATCGCACTTATACTTGCGGTATTCCTGAATCGCAAGATGCACGGAAGAACAATATACAGAGCAATATTCTTCCTGCCAATGGTAGTTGCACCTGCAGCTGTAGCCATGGTATGGAGATGGTTATACAATTCACAGTTCGGTCTGTTAAACCACATCCTCGGTACAAAGATCGAGTGGATATCCAATCCAAAGATCGCATGGATCTCAGTTGCGATCATCGGTGTATGGTCGATCATTGGTTACAACATGGTTCTGTTCCTTGCAGGACTTCAGGAGATACCTAAGGATTACTACGAGGCAGCGGATATTGACGGAGCATCAGGAGTAAGAGCATTCTTCAAGATTACTCTTCCACTTCTCTCCCCTACAGTATTCTTCGTACTCGTAACAAGAGTAATCGGAGCACTTCAGGTATTCGACCTTGTATACATGGTAATGGATATTTCCAATCCGGCCCTCAAGAAGACAGAGTCCATCGTATATCTGTTCTACCAGTACTCATTCCAGAATGGTAACAAGGGTTATGGATCAGCAATAGTAGTTCTTCTTCTCGCAGTCATCATGGTACTTACAGTATTCCAGATGATCGGTCAGAAGAAGTGGGTTCATTATAACTAGGAAGGGGGAATCGATATGACAAGAGGCGTACAGTTTAAGAGAAGAATGCAGAGATTATTGATTCACCTCATTCTGATCATATTCTCAATTATTATGATAGTGCCATTTGTATGGATGACACTCACAGCATTTAAGACAGTAACAGAGGCAACTTCGGTAAGTCCATTCGTAATATTCCCATCACAGTGGCGTACAGACGCGTTCACTACTGTTTGGAATAACATGAACTTCCTTGTTCTCTACAAGAACACATTACTGCTCATATTCTTCAGAGTTGTGTGTGCATGTCTCACAGCAACACTCGCAGGATATGCATTTGCAAGACTTAAGTTCAAGGGCAGAGACTTTATGTTCTCCCTGATACTTTTCCAGATGATGATTCCTTCACAGATATTCATCATCCCACAGTTCCTGATGATCAGTAAGATGGGCATGACAAATACAATGTTTGCTCTGGTATTCCCGGGAATTGTAACAGCGTTCGGTACTTTCCTGCTCAAGCAGGCTTACATGGGACTTCCTGGAGATCTCGAGGAGGCAGCGAGACTTGACGGATGTAACATTCCAAAGACATTCGTGTTTGTCATGGCTCCGCTTGCAAGATCATCGATGGTTGCCCTCGGTATATTCACAGCAGTGTTCGCATTCAAGGATCTGATGTGGCCACTGGTTGTAAACAGCAGTGCAAACAAGATGCCGCTCTCAGCAGCTCTTGCAACAATGCAGGGACAGTATCAGTCCAATTATCCACAGCTGATGGCTGCATCTCTTATATCATGTATACCAATGATCGTTATATACCTGATATTCCAGAAGCAGTTCGTAGAAGGTATCGCAACATCAGGTGGAAAGCTCTAAAGAAAGTTAAAGAAGATATTATATATGACCACAGGGTGACGTCAGTTACTGACGCCACCCTTGTGAAATATATCGTAAATACGAAGTATTTACGATGCTGCAGACGCCGCGCGAAGCGCCTCTCATGCGTCTGTTCCAAAATATATCGTAAATACGAAGTATTTACTATGCCGTGGACGCCGCGCGAAGCGCCTCTCACGCGTCCACTCAACACAGAAACAAAAGGAGGACGTCTATGAGAAAGCCGATAATCACGGAAGAAGAAAAACAGAAGATCAAAGAGATGGACTCCACCCGCAAAAAAATAGGATATATCTGGGATTATTACAAGCTTTGGATAATCGGTGCGGTCGTTCTCGTGGGACTTGTAGTGTATTTCACTGTTGTGTTTGCAACGAGGGAGGACAAGCCGATACTGGATGTCGTCCTTGTGAACAACTACGATGATGTTTCAGAGGACTGCAGGCTGACACAGGGATTTGTGTCGTATGTAGGGGAAGAAAATCTCCCGGGAAGGGTTACATTTGACAACAATGCATTTTTTAATCTGGCAAATAACTCAGATTATAAGAACAGTTACTATATGAAGGTGCTGGCATACCTTGAGGCGGACACTGCTCAGGCAGTCTTGTGCCAGTATGACAATCTCATAGGTCTGGCGAAGAGCGGCAGACTTGCAGACCTGTCGGATGAGAAGGTCGGCGATATATATGATAAGTATAAGGATAGGATAATTTATTACGAGGATGAAGAGGGGAAGAAGATACCTGTCGGAATAGATGTATCTGAAGGATACAAGGCGGCAGGACTTACTGAGTACACAGATGGCAAGGCATATATTGGATTGTCAGCATATGCGGCGGATTATGGATATGTGGAGAAATTTGTGGACTACATGGTGGAACTTGGAATACAATCCGGCGGAGCCGGTTGTAGATAAATTATGAGGAAAGACCAGTCAAATGAAATTTGGCTGTAGAGAAACTGGAGATCACGAAAAGGAGGACTTGGGCATGGCAATATTGATAAATGAAGAGAAAAAGCTTTTCACATTGAACACCAAAAATACTACATATCAGATGAAGGTGATCGACTATGGGTATCTGGCTCATCTGTATTATGGCAAGAAAATGGACGGGGATATGTCATATGTCATAACTCATTACGATAGAGGATTCTCAGGCAATCCTTATGAAGCACAGGAGCACAGAGAATTCTCTCTGGACAACATTCCACTGGAATATAGCTGCTACGGCAACGGAGATTTCAGGACTCCGGCATTCAACATAAAGGACATAGAGGGAATACATGGATGTGATCTCAGATATGTTTCATATGAGGTGATGGACAGTAAGTATAGTCTCAAGGGACTTCCTGCTGCTTACACAAATGACGGCGAGAAGGGTGAGACCCTTAAGATCGTTCTTCAGGATCCTCAGGTGGGAGTGGAGGTTGATCTTCTGTATGGAATTATAGAGGATAAGGATTTGATCACAAGATCAGCTATAGTCAGAAATATAAGCGATGCGGATATATTTGTGGCAAAGGCATCAAGTGTGAGCCTGGATTTTGTGACAGGTGATTATGATCTCATCCACTTCCACGGAAGACATGCTATGGAGCGCATGTATGAGAGAGAAGCTATAAATCATGGTGTGAAGAAGATCGGAAGCACAAGGGGTACATCAAGCCATCAGCACAGCCCATTTGTGGTTATAGCAGGCAAGGATGCGAATGAAGATGCGGGCGACTGCTACGGAATCTCATTTCTCTACAGCGGAAGCTTCAACTGTGAGGTTGAGAAGGATCAGACAGATCAGGTGAGACTCAATATGGGTGTTCAGGATGAGATGTTTGAGTATGTGATCTATCCTGAGAGCGAGTTTGTGGCACCTGAGGTAGTTATGGTTTATTCACCTGATGGATTTGCTGACATGTCACATAAGATGCATGACGTTGTGAGATACAATATCTGCCGCGGCGAGTACAAGACAAAGAGGAGACCTATTCTCATCAACAGTTGGGAGGCGGTATACTTTGATTTCAATGGCGATGATATTGTAAACATAGCAAAGCAGGCTTCAGAGCTCGGCGTTGAGATGCTGGTTCTGGATGACGGCTGGTTCGGTGTTAGAAATGATGACAAGTCAGGTCTCGGCGACTGGTTTGTAAATGAGGATAAGATGGGCGGCCCTATGGCTGATGTTGTGAAAAGAGTGAAGGCTCTCGGCATGAAGTTCGGTATCTGGATCGAGCCTGAGATGGTATCCGAGAAGAGCGAGCTTTTCAAGGAGCATCCGGATTATGCATTTGTGATCCCTGGAAGAAAGCCTGTCATGGGAAGAAGCCAGCTCAATCTGGACTTCTCAAGAAAAGAGGTCGTAAACTGTATATTTAATCAGCTGACAGCGGTGCTTGACAAGATAGATGTTGATTATATAAAGATGGATATGAACAGAAGCATCTTAAATGTATACTCCATGACTGAGGGAATCCAGAACAATGGAACTATCCTCTACAAGTATGTACTCGGTGTATATGACTTCATGGAGAGACTTCAGGCAAGATATCCAAAGATGTTCATCGAGGGTTGCAGCGGTGGCGGTGGAAGATTTGACGCCGGAATGATGTATTACACACCTCAGATCTGGTGCAGTGATGACACAGATGCCATCTGCAGACTTGACATACAGTATGGAACTTCATTTGGCTATCCTATATCGGTGGTTGGTTCACACGTATCAGCGGTTCCAAATCATCAGACAGGCAGGACAACTCCATTCAATACAAGAGCCGTTGTTGCCATGGCAGGAAGCTTTGGCTACGAGCTTGATCTGAACAAGGTCAGCGATGAGGAGAAGGAAGAGGTAAAGGCTCAGGTAGAAAACTACAAGAAGTACTGGGATCTTCTTCATAATGGACTTTACTACAGACTGACGGATGCGGATAAGAGCAAAGGTGTAGCTGCATGGTCATTTGTGGCAAGGGATAAGTCAGAGACCCTTGTCAATATCGTGACGGTGGAGAGCTTCTGCAATGCCCCTGTACCTTTTGTCAGAGTAAAGGGACTTGATGTGGATGCCACATATGTTGACGAGGAGACCGGCGCAGAGTACAGCGGACAGGGACTTGACCAGATAGGACTTCCTGTACCACTCAAGTTCGGCGAGTACAATGCTTACCAGATCCATCTGGTTAGAAAGTAAAATTGCATAAGTGATATTGTGTTATTTATACATAATTATTAATTATATTGTATTAAATTACAGCTTCATGATAATATGAGGCTGTAATTTTTTGTGCTTATATATTCGGCATAAATGTGCTGAATATGTATGGGAGAAAAAGGGAGGTTACATATGAAATTGAAGGGGATAATGGCTGCGGCTGTAACTGTAGCCATGGTGTCGTCGTGCATTCATATACCGATGACGACTGCACAGGCACAGACTTTACTGTCAAATATGACAGCGTATGCCGTACAGATGAATGAAGCTGAGATATCAGCAGCTACAGAGGATATTTCAGAGCTTGAGGGTGACTATGGGGTTGTGAACATAGTTAATGGCAAGGAGAGTAAAATATCATTTGTCACGGATGAGACAGGATATTATGAGATAATATTGCAGGGAAGCCAGTCACGGCTGATGCTTCAGGAGACCTTGTATAACAGTAAGAGTAAGCGCCTTGCTACAGGTAAAAAGGATGGCAGTGGATGCTGCAGGCTGGTATACAAGTGCACTGCGGGGGAGAAATACATTCTTGGGTCTAAGTATGCCCGTTCTTATACAGTTTCCGAAAGTGCAAATATAAGCGTGAGAAAGCTTCCGGATGTGGCGGCAATAAAAATGGTGCCGGATAATACAACGATACTGGAGGGAACACCAGACTCCATAACATCGGCGTACGCAACGGTAACCTATTCCGGTGGAAAGGTTCGCAGTTCAGGTATCAGCGGCTCAGACTGTAAGATAGATGGAGTTACATACAGTCTGTGGGTGAAGGATTCCAAGGGAAGTTATTATTATGAGGGCGATGAAGGGGATATGGTATCGTATGCGGATGCGGAAAAACTTCCGGCCGGTACGTATACTGTTCAGCTTACAGATAAAATGGATAGTGAGCCGAACCAGTCGACCAAGATATACGATTCGTACACTGCAAAGGTGCAGACTCCTGCTGAATATTTTGTAGGAAAAAGGAATATCAGTGAGACGGATACCTACGCATATGATACCAGGGTGGACGGTTACGAGTATTACAGATTTATACCATCTGCAACTGCTGACTTTGTGTTTGAAGTAGATAAATCATCAACTGCATTTATAGATGTATATGATTCGGACATGGCGGTGGTTGAGACCGATAATGACAGGTATTCATTTGTCAAGGGAAAGACCTATTATGTCAGACTTTCAGGAACAACGGATGATGACAACGAAACATTGAATGAGGTCAGGCTCAAGGCGAAGAAGTATGCGGCACCTTCAGGGGTGACATTGAAGCTGGCAAAGAGCGAATGGGCAGCCGGAACGCCGATAAGCTTCATGAATGGTGCGAGCAGTACAATAAAGTATAATGATAAGTCCACGGAAAGCATAGATCTGACCGGTGGAAGTGGATACAGTAATGGAAACAGATATACAGTATATTATTCGTCATCTGATGATAACTGGAAAGAGTACGAATATGAAAAAGGTGTAACTCTTTCAGAGGGCGAGTACAAAGTAGCTGTGGGATATGATGCGGCTGAGGAAGATCAGGAGCTGCTCGGCACGGCAGTGCTTAAGGTAGTGTCCATAGACAAGCTGAGCGCAGGACAGCTCTCCGAAGGTGACAACAATGTGAGTGTCGGAACGGATGAGTATGACAAGGCCTATTACAGTTTTGTCATGCCATTTGACGGAAGTGTGGTAATAGAAAGCGACAGTCCTTATTGTGTATATGAGTCCGGTGATGATGGCCCGGTAGAGGTTATAGGAAAACTTACTGGAGGCAGCACTTATTACGTAGGCCTGTATAATGAGTTATCTACTTCCAAGACAAATGTGAGACTGAGCTTTATTCCGAAAGTGACAGATATGATTGCTGTTCCCGAGAACACAGATTTCATCAGAATGGGCAGCTACGATAAGGATATCAGCAGTTATGTAGATGGAACCAGAGTAAAGATCTCGTATGCTGACGGAAAAACAGAGGAGCTGGTGTTTGACGATTCGGACAGTGTGGAAACCTCCAGAGGAGACGAGGTACGTGCTGAGATAGTTACAGATATGGAAAATGAGTGCCCTGTCGGAGCGGCACAGATTAGGATATACACACTGTATAGTGAGGACTCTTATGCATATGACATAGAGATAAAGGATATAGAGGATGTTGCTGCCGGAAGTCTTGCGGAGGGATCTAACCAGGTAAGTCTGTCGGAGAATGGCAGTGCATATTATACGTTTATGCCTTCGACATCCGCTAGGTATACATTTGCCCCAGTGGGCGGTATGGAGATCTACAGCAAGATTGACGCTGATGATGAGACAATGTATGATCTGAAGAAGCTTAGTGTATCGGATGGCGAGGCTGTACTTGAGAGCGGTAATACATACTATATCTGTCTCGATGGCGGAGTAGAGGACAAGTGGGGAGATACGCAGACCAGTTGGAGCATGAATGTGACAAGGGGAGAAACTTTGTCAAATTCAAAGATCAGTTCATGGAAGCTGAGAGATAACAGAACCTATGACTTCCTTCCAGATATGAAATTATCAGGTATCAAAAACCTTCTGGATAGAGAGACTCTCCAGTTTGTATATGATGATGGCAGTGTAAAAGAGGCCAGTGTCGGTGACAGCGAGGATAATGAGCTGATCACGAGTACATGGTACAGATATAACGAGAAAACTGGAAAGTATGTCGAGATCGCAGGCCTTGGCAGCAGGGTTGATACAGGCAGATACATGGTTGAACTTGCAATCGATGGTGCGGATGGCATGGATACGGTTGAGATACCATTTGCAGTGAAGACTGCACAGAGCATGAGCCTTGGAACATGGGACGGCTCAAAGACGCTGGATATTTCCGGCGACAGATATATGTATGTATATAAGGTAAGTGCCCAGGCGGGTTCGTATGTGGTATCCGCTGATGAGAAGATCGATGGCATCAGGATTTTAGATGCAAATGGAACAGAGATAACGACTAACAACGTGGCTTATTCATCTGATGGATTTGGCAGTGCGGGATTTGACACAGCAGGCGGGGATCTGTATGTATGTGTGTATCCGGGAAAAAATGTAAATAAATGCGGCGTGACAATGAAGGAGATCGTCAAGGCTGTAAGCGTAAGCACAACCGTTTCTAAGACTGAATATCTGAGGGAATTTGATGAGCTTAAGGGTAGCATAAAAACCGTTGTCACATATTCTGATGGAAGCACCAGAACATTTGATGCGGATGACGATGATACAAGCTATACGATCACGAAAAACGGCAGGGTGAGCAGCTATTTAAGCATCGACACGATAACAGAACAGACCGGATCATATGAGATAATACCTTACATATGGGGAATGGCTGACGATTGTGAAGTTCAGGGAGCATCATTTGATGTCGTGGATCTGAATGTGGATGAGCTGGAGTACCTGATATCAGGTGAGCCTGCGGTGCTTTCAGGTGTTGAGAACACTGGGGATGTAAAGCTGTACAGATTTGATATTGCGTCAGATGGAGTGGTATCCCTTCAGAGACAGGGCTTTGAGCTTAAGGGTATATATACCATTGAGGATGATGGCAGCTTTTCAGATACATATAGCAGTGGAGATGCTTTCTCTCTGAAAAAGGGAAGCTATATTATAGCACTCTATGCGAGAGAGAAAGATGATCAGATAACATTTACATATCACGATTCGTATGTGACAGGTAATGGAAAAATAACACCGGGTCAGAAGACAACAGCGGATATAAGCTATGACGGAGAGGGCATCGAGTATGAATTTATCCCAACGGAGACCGGAGAGTACAGATTTACGGTGGACTGCGGAGATAATACAGTATACACCAGAATCTATGCTGATGGGGTTCTGGAAAAGACATACTCACGGAACGGCGGACAACTCATTATAGACAGGACATTTGAGGCGAACCGCAGTTATACATTCAGGATCAGCCTTGCGTCGCAGCAGACAGGAAGCGTGACGATCACTCCTGAGAAGGTGGAGGCAGAGGTAGAGAACGAGTACGATATCTCCGCTGTGAGCATATCAGGATGCAAGGTGAAGAAGACGGAGGACGGATACAGTGTAACCGGAGATATAAAGATAACATATGCAAATAATGAGAGCCAGAAGACACCATTTGTCAGCGGAAGATGGACTGATGCATATGGAAATATCATTCAGGGAATCATGTCTGTTGTGGAAAATGACACATACACAGATGTGACTCTGGATCTCAGATATAAGAATACGGGTTCATCAGAATGGGTGTATGCCGAGTCAAAGACCCAGAAGTTTGGGGATGGAGATGACGAGGGATGGATCATAACCAAGATTCCGACATGTACTGAGAACGGAGAGAAGACAAGGTATATTGAGGATGAGGATATATATGAGACCGAGGTGATCCCTGCTACAGGACACAGTTTCACAAAGTATGAGTCAGATGGAAATGCCACATGTTCGCAGAAGGGAACCAAGACGGCAAAATGTGACAATAACTGCGGAGAAAAGGATACTATCATAGACGATGAGACCACAGTTCCTCACGATTATCAGACGGTGTGGACGGTTAAGAAAAAGGCATCACAGACCAGTGACGGATATAAGGCGCATGTGTGCAAAAACTGCAAGTCAGCCAGCAAGGAAACTCAGAGTATATACAGGATAAAGAGTATCAGGCTTGCATACAGCGCTGTTGAGTATGATGGTACAGCTAAGAAGCCTGCGGTAGAGGTAAAAGACTCAAAGGGCAGAAAGGTTGCCGCAGGAAATTACAGCGTTTCATATTCAAATAACAAGAATATCGGCAAGGCCAAAGTTGTCATCAAATTCAAGGGTGACTATGAAGGGGAGAAGACACTCACATTTGACATCAAGATGGGTGTGAGAAAAGTTGAGTCCATTGACAACACAGCAAATGGAATAAAGTTGAGCTGGAAGAAGTATAAAGCGGCATCGGGATATGTTGTTTACAGAGGAGTAAATGGAAAAGCATATACGATAGCAGGTGTTGTTCAGAATCCGGATACAACATCGTTCGTGGACGTCACAGCTAAAAATGTGGGTGTAAAGTATACATATAAGATAAGAACTTATAAGACATTTGGCGATGTGACATACAATTCGGCATTTGGCGGCGAGAAGACAGGAAGTTATGTACCTGCCGTGAAGCTGAAGAAATTCACAAGTGCATCGGCCGGAACAGCCAAGGTTACATATAATAAGGTAGCCAAGGCCACCGGATATCAGATACAGTATGCAGACAATGCATCGTTTAAATCTGCAAAGACGGCCAATGTAAACGGAGGTTCAGTTACAAGTAAGACCATCAAACGACTTACTAAGGGCAAGAGATATTATGTCAGAGTACGAAGCTTTAAGAAGATTGATGGTAAGGTTTACTATTCCGCATGGAGTGGAAAGAAATCGGTTGTAATAAAGAAGAGATAATATCAAAAGAAATAGAAGAATCCGCCATGGATACAATTTGTATCCGTGGCGGATTGTTTTTTTATTCTGTGTGTTCATCATCATAACGCCTTTTATTACATAATAGCGAAAGAAAACAGGTAATAAAGTGTAAAATTTGAGGTAATGTGATGTTTTTAGTTGGACATGGCAGATATAAAATGCTACCATGATTCTATGGGAACATTATTGTTCCAGAGCAGCAAAAGGGATGAGCAGAATAAGGAGAGAAAGATGGACGAGAATAACGTAAATGGATTTAATGATATGGACGACGATGAGGACGAGGGAACTACTGTCCTCACGACTCCGGGAGTGAGCGCATTTTCTCCGGTGCAGAACAGTGCACAAGGGCAGCCGAACCCGGGTCAGCCACAGCAGAATCAGCAGCCGGGTGGATTTGGACAGCCGATGGGCGGACAGTATGGAGGATTTGGACAGCCACAGTATGGTCAGCCGCAGTACGGTCAGGGTCAGCAGTTTGGTGGAAATGTCCAGTCGACAGGTGGACAGTATGGAGGATTTGGACAGCCACAGTATGGTCAGCCGCAGTACGGTCAGGGTCAGCAGTTTGGTGGAAATGTCCAGTCGACAGGTGGACAGTATGGAGGATTTGGACAGCCACAGTATGGTCAGCCGCAGTACGGTCAGG
>ENA-OPBD01001124-OPBD01001124.1-human-gut-metagenome-genome-assembly--contig:-NODE-1124-length-13885-cov-3.134635_pt1 | contig 13885 bp, 13 predicted proteins | sample MGYA00241062_ERZ501440 | MGnify/ENA primary metagenome ERZ501440 (study PRJEB25962, sample SAMEA2042628) | human gut metagenome | biome: human gut; feature: human-associated habitat; material: faeces...
CGAACTGTCCCAAAAATACGGCGGCCTGTGCATGAAAATCGCCAGAAGCATTCTGAACGATCATCAGGACGCGGAAGAATGTGTGAACGACGCCTATCTTGGCGCATGGAACAGTATTCCTCCTCAATCCCCCGACCCGCTGAGATCCTACATCTGCCGTATCGTTCGCAACCGCTCTTTGAAGAAGCTTCGCGCAAATACCGCGATAAAGCGGGGCAGCCAATTTGAGGTCTCACTATCCGAACTGGAGGACTGTATCCCCGACAACTCCATGGATGAGCAGCTCTCGATAAGTGAACTATCTGCGCAGATCAACGCATTTCTCGCTGCCTTGCCCAAAGATGACAGACTCATGTTTGTGAAACGTTACTGGTTCTCAGAATCAATATCCGAGCTGGCAGACGCATTTGGCATCACCGAGAACAACGTGTCTGTCCGGCTTAGCAGAATACGCGGGAAACTACATCAATACCTGAATCGTAAGGAGGCAAACATATAATGGATCGGAAAACTGACAAGCTGGTGTCAGCCATCGGAGATATTGACACCGCATATCTGGAAGAAGCCCTCGACTTTAACCGCACAAATGCAGGCCGGAGAAAACGCACCCGCTTTCCCAAATTATCTGCCGCGTGTGCGGCGGTGCTGATCATACTGGGCGTATCCGTGACCGCCTTCGCTATCAGCCGAATACCGCTGTCGTGGCGCGACATCTTTTCCCCCGGTCAGACCGTCATCGGTGACGCAGACGAGGCACCGGTGATCTCCCAACAGCAACCGCAGGCCGCAGCCACGGAAGAACTGCAGATCAAGGTGGAAAAGGTGATCTCTGATGAACGATCCCTTTATCTTCTCTATTCCGTAAAGGCAAATGAGGGAGCCGTCCTTGACCAAACAGGGAAATTTGCCGACTTCGAGCTGTATTTTCCCGGTAAGATGATGTCCGGCGCTTATGTGTCTCGCTTTTTGGAGCGGAAGGCGGGTGTACCGGAGAATGAATTGGAGGGCGTCGTATACGCCGACTGGCAGCCGGGCGACAGTGCCAACGGCCTTGTGATGAGTCTCACCAACTGGCAGGAGCAAGAACTGTTCAAGGATGTAAGGGTAGACTTCAACGTGGCGGAAATGGTGGAAAATACCGGTGAAAACGCCAACTTACCGCAATGTCTGGATAGCTTCGCCAACGGAACATCACGGTATCGGTGGCAGCCGGGCGTTGCGGAGGTAAAACTGCCCTACGGCGGCGCGTCCATCTGCAATGCCGGTTGGGAAAACGGTGTACTCCAACTGGTCATGAAGGGCCCAGCGGAGGAGAACGAATGGACAGCACCGGAGAACTGGTATTTCATCGACACACGGACGGGTGCTGTCATTTATCCGGATCCTAGCGTTCATTTCAGCCCCCCTTCCGCGTTTGACCCCGATGCGGCCGATGCCGACTGGTGCTATATCTGGGAGTTTGTGACCATTGATAAGGAGGCACTTCCTTACCTTGAAATGCACTGGGGCGGAAAGGAGATATATACCACTGTGCTGCCGGGAAAATGGAAGGTCACTCTGGAGGAAACGCCCGTTACCATTGCGAGCGAGGTGCTGGCGGAGAATGTGTCCCTGACCTATGGCGGTGAGGAACTGACGGCGGAGTGGATCGAGTGCTCCAAGCTGTCCATGGCAGTGTATTTCACCGACTATGTGGACTCTACCACCGGCATTCTCGGCGCGTTCAGGGTATTTGACGCGGACGGCAAACCTATCCCCTGCGATTGGAGCTTCACCGCCGACCAAGCCGACGATAGTTGCATGATTTGGACACGGTTTGACGAGCCAATCGAGCCTGAATGCATCTGCCGGTTGACGTTCAATGGGGAGACCGCGTTTGAAAGATAGGCGTTTCGCATTCGATTGCAGTGATTATTATTCCTTTTTGCCGAGAATTAGAAAAGACAGGTGTGGATTTTTCCGCACCTGTCTTTCTTGATTGTTGTAACACTGCGTATTAAAGTCGTATAAACACAGTATAAGCACAAAAAGAGAAGGAGCTGATCTTAAACGGCAAACAGGATCAGCAGAATGCTGGCGATGCCGGCGGCATGGAACAGGATCAGCAGGGCCAGAGGGAGGGGCGCTTCAGTAACTCCCGGGGCGTCTGGATGATGGTCAGCGCGGACATTCCCAGCAGCGCCGCGATCAGGGCGAACCACATCATATGTGTCGCATCTCTTTCTTTGTTTACTGTCCGGCGTCATTGTCCGCGGTGGCCGGCTGGCCCTTCCGGCGGTCGTTTTTCGCGTAATAGCCCAGCTTGTCTTGATACATCTGGCGGTCGATGCGGTTCATGAAGTCGGCAATGGTCTCGGTGTGCAGGTCGACGATGGCGTAGCCCATGGAGGCGGAGAGACGGTAGGGCTTGTCGTGCGTCCCGTTGACCTCCTCAAAATTCTCCTTTGCCCGCACGATAAGGCTTTGGACAAGCTGCTCGTCCGCGGTGTTCAGTATGACGACGAATTCATCACCGGCGTACCTTGCCACCACACCATATTCGCCGAAGGCATTTTTGAGCAGACCGGCGGCAAGGATCAGCGCGGCGTCGCCCTCAGCATGCCCGTAGGTATCGTTGATCGCCTTGAAGCCGTTCAGGTCGATCATAATGCCGCAGACCCACGCGTCCTTCCTCTTGTACGCCCGCTTCTGCAAAAACTCCAGATACACGCGGTTGTACAGCCCAGTAAGGTAATCCAGAAAGATCGTCTCGTTTTTCAGCGCCGTCATAATACCCGCAATGGCCACAGCGATGGATGTCCACGTGATGGCGACCTCCATAAAAACCGCCTGCACCACCACCCCGATCAGCACCGGGACGAAAAAGACCTGCACCGGGAACAGCTTCAGCGTGCCGGTCTTTCTGCGGCACTTGGCGTACAGATACAGGCTGTCCGCCATGTACAGGAAGGCAAAGAGCAGGAACACGCCGTAGGCGGGGCCCCGCTCATAGATCCCGCCTTTGTGGGTGAATACCAGCGGGTAGAAGCAGTTGGCCGCCAGCAGCGCGCAGGCGAGGAACTCACCCGCCTTATAAATTTTTCTGCGCACGGGGGCGAAGGGAATGTTCAGGTGCGTTGACAGGAACTCTGCCCATGTATAGCCGATCAGCACATTTCCCAGAAAGAGCCACGAGCCGCTGAGGAACACCACGATCCGCAGCACCGTGCCGACGCTGCCGTCCAGATAAAATACGCAGCAGTCCGCCACATTGGAGACGGCGGTGATGGCCATCATCCGTGCGACGATCCTGATGTCCCGGTCATGGCTCATCCGCTGCCAGTTGCTGAGATACAGCGTGCCCAGCAGCAGTAAGCTTACGATATTGGCCGTAAGTACGGAGAAAGATAGATTCGTGTTCATGGCAGCTTCCAAAAGTCCGTCGATATTATTATAATAACACTATTATACATTGCATTTGATAGTTGATTCGCTTCTGCTTCTACAGGAAAGGATCCGGCAGCCGTTCTGTCGTCTCATCATAGCAATATCAGGAACGGCCAGAGGACGAGGATGCATTCTGGACATACGCGATGATCTGAAGCACCCGATAGACCAGTTCCAGCAGCGAGATGACCATGTTGTTGATGTACTCGATGTTGTACAGGCGGAACAGCTTCTTGCACATGGCCAGCTCCTCGTCGGTGGCCATGCCATTTTCCTTCATGATATCGTAGGCGCGCTGCTGCGCCTTCTTCTCGGTTTTCAGCACCTGAATGGACATAATGAAGGACAGCAGGTAGAAGACGAGGGCGATGGCAGTCAGGAGGATGGTGTACATCCCGTTGGTGGTTTTGAATATGTACAGATCCAGCAGCGCGCCGATGATGACCATGGGGACGAAGGCCAGCGGCCCGATGTAGATGACGGGCGTCAGGCGGACGCGGGTCTGCATATCCGGGTCATTCTCCTTGTCCAGAACGGCAAGAGCGGATTTCTGCGCCGCCATGGCAAGGGATGTGACGCTCTGCTTCTTCCATGTAAGCCGCCTCAGCCGCACCTTCTTGAAATAATGGCTGTAGCTGTTGCCCAGCAGAATGGAGCCTGTCTTGGAGACCTTGATCCTCTGCAGACCATTCTGATCGAGGATGTCTCTAGCCACCTGCTCGCCGGTCATGCCGCAGCTGCTTTGCTTCCGATTGTACCGGGTGTAGCGGATGGCCAAATAGATGGACACGAAAAGGGCGAATATGGATGCTACCAGCAAAAGCGCGCCCACCACGCCCATGGCAAGGATAACGGCATCCGAGACGCCGTCCAAACTGCCGTCCGCCGCCAAGCGGACCGCATTCAAAAATTCTGACATGATACTGTCCTCCTGCTTGTATTTTTGCGCGAAGCGGCTGAGAGGGCCTCCTGCGCCATTCTTCGCTGTCGTTTTCCGATAAGAGCAACATTACTATACCCGCCCGACTGCAACAAAAGCGCAACAAACGCTTACCGCCGCGATGTGCCGCGCCGGTAAGCGTTTGTTTTTTGGCTTATGCGTTCCTATCCAGAGACGATGGACGCGGCGGTCAACTCCGCCCATGAGTACTGAGACATATACTCGCCCTGATAGCGGTTGACGGCGTAGGGGATGTGGCGCAGGAAGTCGTAATAGTCGCAGTCTACGGCATCGGCATCGATGGCGATGGCATTGCGCGTTTTCAGGAGGATACCCTCCGCCCCCACATCGCACAGGGTTTTCCGCAGGTCGCTGATGAGATTGCGGAGGTTGCTCTGGCGGGACAGGGTGTCCGGCCCCTCCTCCCAGAGGACGGCGGACAGCTCACCCATGGTCACGCCGGCGCCCTTGCGGTCTACCAGATAGGCCAGCAGTTCCTTGGCCTTGCCCCGATGGAAGGTCAGTGCCTTGCCGTCGGCAAAGGCGTCGAAATTCCCGAAGCACTGGAAGCGGATGCGGTGCTTGGGCTCTGGCACGATGGGCGTGCGCAGTTGTTGCAGTGCCTGTGCCACGGCGTCGGGGGTGGGAGGCTTGAGCAGATAGTCGCTGGCGTAGACGCGGAAGGCATCCAGCGCGTACTCGGAGTAGCCGGTGACAAAGACGATATTAGTGCTGCCGTGCAACTCCTTGATGCGGCGGGCCAGCTCAAGGCCGCTGATGCCCCGCATTCGGATGTCCAGAAACGCCACGTCGCAGATATGACTGCGGAGAAAATCCATGGCCTCGGCAGGGGTCCCGGAAGCCGTGGACAGCGGCGTCCGGGACGGCCTTTACAATGGAGGATACCAGCGCTTCCAGCGCCAGACGTTCGTCGTCAACGGCGATAATCCGCATAGCTTATGCTCCTTTCGGAATATGGATGATGGCGGCAGTCCCTTGACCGGGGGCACTTCGTATGTCCAGCGTGCCTCCGCACAGGATGTGCAGGCGGCTGCGGACGGCGGATATGCCCACATGGGTATGTCCGTCAGCGGGGATGACATCGGGGTCAAAGCCCGCGCCGTTGTCCGCTACGCACACCTCGTAGTACTCGGGCAGCTCCTGGGTGGAAATGGTCACGCATCCGCCGGAAGGCAAAACGCCTATGCCGTGGTTCACGGCGTTTTCCACCAGCGGCTCAATGGTCAGCGGCGGCAGCAGGAAGCCGCTAACCTTGATGTCATAGGCCACCTCCAGCGCCTCCTCATAGCGCAGCTTCTCCAGCGAAAGATAGGCCTGGGTGTGGCGCAGCTCGTCGGAGAAGGAGATAAGGCCCTCCTTTTTGAGGGAGTCCAGATTGCCCCGCAGATAGCGGGAGAAATCGCTGACGGCGGTCTTGGCAGTTTCCGGACGGGTGTCGCAGAGGCAGTAGATGGCAGTAAGCGCGTTGTAGAGGAAGTGGGGCTGGATCTGGGAAAGCATCAGAGCATTGCGGCTTTCGGACAGAGACAGTTCCTGCTCCACCAGTTTTTTCTCTGCATGGGCGGTGCGGCGTACCTGCGCTGTATAGATCACCGTGCAGGCCAACAGCAGAACTGTCACATCCGCTGCCAGGTAGACGGGGGTGATGGCCCAGAAAAGCTGGAGCGGGACGCTGACCACTACGATCAAGCCGTAGGAAGCGAATACCCATGTATCCCGCCGCCCCAGTATCCGGCGGTGCTGAAAGGCCAGCAGTGCCGTGGAAGCGGGCAGTTGCACAGTGAACAGCAGATACAGCCAGTACAGCGAGCCGGTAAAGTCCGCCCCGGAGGCGTCATAGCCAATGTACATTTCATTGAAGGCGGACAGCAGGCATGTCAGCACCGCTGCTGCAGACAACCCGGTGATGTACCAAACCGGGCGGCGGGATATGTACTGCCGCTCCGAAATATACGCCGTCAGGCACCATGCGTACAGCGCCTGGGCGGAGATGAGAAAGAGATCCGTAAGAAAGGTCAGCACCTTGATCAACGGCACTCGCTCAGGAGACGGCTCTGCCAGCAGGATCCAGATAGGCGCGTCCAGCAGCAATGACAGGGCATGGGCGCACAGCAATGCCACAAGGAAGGCGTCCACGGTAGAGTGCTGTTTCTGGATAAGAGGACGGATCAGCAGCATGACTACCGTGATGAACGCAGCGAACAGTTCCAGCGCGGCACTGACGTAGTAGTATGTGAATAGTGACATGGGGAGACACCTTTCTGCCTGTTGCACTTTTGTTGCGCTTGGAAGCGTACTATGATACACGCAAAGTTTGGCTGAAAAACAGATTCTTTGTATATTGTAGCATAAAAACGGGGAAATGCAATGAAACGAGTGTACAATCTTTTTCCCGCCGCAGAAGAGAAGAGGGCCGGAAGCTGATGAATATTCTTGTGGTTGGCAGCAATGAGGTGCTTTTGACGGCACTGGAGGGCATCCTGAAGGGATTGTTTCCCGGCGCGGTGATCACCCGCGCCACAGATCCGTTGATGGCGGGGAAATGCGCGTTTCACAACAAGGTGGATCTGCTACTGGCGGAGGTAGAGATGAGGCGCATGAACGGCGTGCAGCTGATCCGCTTTGTCCGGCAGGAGCAGCCCGCTGTACGCGCCTATCTGATGGGATCGGCGGACGCCCTGCGAGGCCTGCCGCCGCACATACAGAGCGAGACGGCGGGACTGATCCCGTTCCCGCTTACCGCTGCGGCGGTGGAGGCGGCGCTGAAGGACGCTACAGCAAAGGGTAAGGAGGAATGATCCCAATGACGATGATAACTGTAATGCAGATCGGGGCACTGATATTTATGACGCTGCTGCCGGTGGCGCTGTCGGTGATCCTGTACATGGCGGAGCGTCAACCGTGGACGAAAAAGTTCAGCTACGGCGTGAAGCAGGCCATCATCGGCGTGCTGTTCGGCCTCGTCGCCGTGCTGGCCACCGAGGCGGGCATCCCCGTCAACGGCGCGGTGCTGAACGTGCGCAACGCCGCGCCGTTGACCGCCGGATTGCTCTTCGGCGGCCCGGCGGGCATCATCGCCGGCGTTATCGGCGGTGCATACCGCTGGTTCGCCACCTATTGGGGCGCCGGGGCCTTCAGCCAGCTGGCCTGTACCATCGGCACGGTGCTGGCTGGTCTGTTCGGCGCCGGCTACCGCCGCTTCATGTTCGACAACAAGAAACCCAGCTGGTTCTATGGCTTGGCCATCGGCGTGACCACTGAGGGGCTGCACATGCTACTGGTGTTCCTGACCAACATGAGCGACATCTACGCCGCCTTCCAGGTGGTGGAAAAGTGCGCCGCCCCCATGATCTTGTGCAACGGCGTATCCGTGATGCTGTCCCTACTGCTGGTGGCCATGATCGGTAAGGAGCGGGTCATACGCCGCAAGGGTGCCTACCAACTGTCGCAGATGTTCCAGTTCCTGCTGCTGATCTGCGTCATCGCGGCTTTCGCCGTCACCTGCATCTTTACCGACGCCCTGCAGACTCGCATCGCCTACGCCAACGCCGACCAGCTGCTGGCTCTGAATCTGGATGATGTAGAGAAGGATGTCCGGGATGTGTCCGACGACAACCTGCTGCGCATCGCGCAGACCGTGGCCGGGAAGGTCACGGCGGACAGCACCCGGGACGAGCTGAACGCTCTGGCGGAGAGCTACGGCGTGGTGGGCATCAACATCGTGGACGAGAACGGTATCATCGCCGAGAGCACGCTGGCGGACTTCGTGGGCTTTGATATGGTCTCCGGCACCCAGTCGGCGGAGTTTCTGTGCCTGCTGGATGGGGAGAGCACTTATGTCCAGAGCTACCAGCCCCTGTCCGCCGACAGTAGCATCTCCCGGAAATACGCCGGTGTGGCCATGTCGGAGGGCGGCTTCGTCCAGGTGGGCTACGATGCAGACCAGTTCCAGAGTGCCATCGCCGATCAGATCCGTCTGGCGGTGAAGAACCGCCACATCGGGCGCACCGGTGGTATCATCGTCTGCGACAGTGACCTGACCATCGTCAGCGACAACGGCGGCTACGCCGGGCGCAGCGCATATTCCGTCAGCGGCGCAGCGGCCAGCATGGAGGTACAGCCGGATACCCGCTTCCAGACCAAGATCAACAACACGGATTCCTACTGTATGCTGCGGATGACGGAGGGATTCTATCTCATCGCCACCATCCCCGTCACCGAGGCCATGTTCTCCCGCAATATCGCCATCGCCATCCAGATCTTCATGGAACTGGTGGTGTTCGCGGCGCTGTTCACCCACATCTACTTCCTGATCAAGCGGCTGATCGTGGACAACATCCACAAGATCAACGGCTCCCTGTCCCAGATCACCGACGGCGACCTCAGCGTCCATGTCAATGTCCGGGAGAATCAGGAGTTCGCGTCCCTGTCCGACGACATCAACGCCACGGTGGATACCCTGAAGCACTACATCGAGGAGGCGGAGCAGCGCATCGACCGGGAACTGGAATTCGCACGGCAGATCCAGTGCTCCAGCCTGCCGTCGGTGTTCCCGCCGTATCCGGAGCGGAAGGACTTCGACATCTACGCCTCCATGGACGCGGCCAAGGAGGTGGGCGGCGACTTCTACGACTTTTATCTGGCGGACAGCGACCACCTGTACTTCCTGGTGGCGGATGTGTCCGGCAAGGGCATACCCGGCGCGCTGTTCATGATGCGCTCCAAGACGCTGCTGCGGAACCTGGCTGAGAGCGGGCGGGACATCGCGGAGGTATTCACCGAGGCCAACAACGGCCTGTGTGAGAACAACGACGCGGAGATGTTCGTCACCGCGTGGCTGGGGTCTCTGGATCTGCGGAGCGGGCTGCTGGAGTATGTCAACGCGGGTCACAACCCACCGCTGCTGCGGGAGAAGGACGGCAGTTTTGCCTATCTGCGGACGCGGCCCAACTTCATCCTGGCCGGGATGGAGGGCACGCACTACCAGAAGCACCAGGTGCAGCTGAGTCCCGGCGCGCAGGTGTTCGTCTACACCGACGGCGTCACCGAGGCTGCCAACGCCGCCAATGAGCTGTACGGCGAGGAACGGCTGGAGCAGGTGCTCAACGAGCAGACCGGCACGCCGCAGGCGCTGTGCACCGATGTCCGCGCCCACATCGACGCCTTCGTTCAGGGCGCGGAGCAGTCCGACGACATTACTATGCTGTGCGTTACATGGTACGGCGCGGAGGCGGAACGGCGGTGAAGGGTGCAGGGAGGACACTGACGGTCGCAGAGGGCGCGGCAATGATTAGCGGCACCGGTATCGGCAGCGGTGTCATGGCGATCCCCTGTCTGATCAAGAGCGCGGGAGTTATAGGCGGACTGCTGGCTTTTGCCGCGGCCTTCGCACTGAGTGCCGTCATGCACTGCCTGACGGCAGACATGGTGATCAACTCCGGCGAGTATGAGATCCCCCGCATTTTCAGCTGCCTGCTGCCGCCGGGGAAACGGAAGCGTCAGGCGGAACTGCTGTTCTTTGTCCTGACAGCACTTATGCTGACGGCCAACATCTCCGCGTACATACTGGGCGGCGCAGAGGTTCTGTGCGCCCTGCTGCCTGTTCCCGTGACAGCGGGAAAGCTGCTGTTTTTTGCCGCTGCCGCCCTTCCTGTAATGCTGGGGCTGCGCGCTGTCGGAATAAGTGAAAAATGGCTTGTGGCTGCTATCGGCGTACTGCTGGCCGTCATAACTGCATTTGCCCTTACAAAAGCGGAGGGCACACTTCCCCAGTGCGGCAGCCTGCGCGCCGCACTGGGCGCATTCAGTATGCTCACGTTCTCGCTGACGGCGCTGTTCGCTGTGCCGGAGCTGGCGCGGGGTATGCGCAACGATGCCTGCCGGATAAAAAGAGCCATTTTGGGAGGGCTTTTTGCCAATCTGATGGTCTGCCTGCTGATCTGCGTGTCCACCATTGCTGCGTCTGAGGAGGTCACGGAGATGGCAGGCGTAGGACTGCACAATGCCCTCGGACCGGTGGTGGGTGTTTGTGCCGACCTGTTTATTCTGCTGGCTCTACTCACGTCATTTTTTGTGCTGGCCTTTTCACTGACGGGTATCATTTCCGGGCAATTCCACATGAAACGGCGTACAAGCCTTGCGGCGGTCACGCTGCCGGCGTTGTTGGCAGCGTTTATTCCGTCGTCGTCCTTCGTGGATATGGCGAAGGTCGCCGGAGGCATCGTATCGCTTCTTATTTCTATACTGTTGGTCCCGGCCTATTGCAGATCGGTGCAGCTGACGGGCTGCTCTGCGGTAACGGGGCGCTGGGGACAGAGCCGGGCGCTTTTGATCTGCGCGATCGTCGGAAGTCTTTTGGTGATCGTCGGTATTTTTTGTTGAGGTGACCACATGCTGGTAAAAGAGAAACAATTTGAGATCGTCAAAGCAGCGCCCGGCGACAGCGAGGACATACGAAGAATGTTTGAGAGCATTCACTTCCATACCGCCATCGATCTGCAGTTCCGCCGCGGTAATGATCCGTACCGTTCCTTTCAGGAGGAGGATGACGGCGCGATGGTATTGCTGCTGAAGGACAGGCTCGCCGACAGGACGGTCGGTATGGGCGCAGCGTCCTTCCATCGCGTGTATCTGGGCGGCGAAATGTGCCGCGGCGCGTATCTGAACGGATTGAAGCTGCTGCCGGAATACCACAAGCGGCTGCGCGTTTTGCCGGAGGCGTTTCGCCGTCTTCGGCAGGAAATACAGGGCGAAGCGGATATATGCTATGCCGCCGTGCTGCGGCACAACATGTCGGTGCAGCATCTGTTTGAAAAGCCGCACCGTTCCCTTCCCCGGTTTGAAAAGCAGGGGCTGTATACCTCGTTTCTGATCTCTCCCGGCAGGAAAAGCGGGCTGCCGCTGGAAAAGGGCGGCGCGGCGGAGCTGGATGCCTTTTACGCTCACTGGTTGCCGATGTACGACCTTGCGCCCCTGAACCGGAATATGGCGGGACTTACCGATGAGGATTTCATTGTTTGGCGGGAAGGTGGCCGTATTCTGGCGGCCTGTGCGCTGCTAGATGATCGCAGAAACAAAAACTATTACCTATGCGGGTACAGTGGCGCGTTCAGGATTCTGCCCGGATTACCCACGCGGCTGTTGGGATATCCGGCGGTTCCCAAGACAGGACAGACGGTGGACAGCGTCAGCCTGTCCATGCTGCTGTTCGACCCGGCGGTAGACACGGCAGGGCGGGCACATTTCATCCGATCGGCTTCGTCCTTTGTCCGGGGACACGAGGTCGTTATGGTGGGGCTTGCGGAAAACGATCCCACCTATCAGGCGTTTCGCAGACTGCGTCATGTGCCGTTCAGCAGCATTCTTTACACCGTGGATATGGGCGGCGAGATGAAGCTCGGTGCTCGTCCTATCTATCTGGATGTGGCGTATATGTAAGAAGCGAATACCGAAGCGGGCAAAAACGGAAACGAAAGAGAGAAGCAACGCGTGAAGTGGTTTGGATTGACATTGCTGTGCATTCTTTGCTGGAGCACAACAGATCTGTTTTATAAAAAAGGATCAGAACTGACGGATAAGCTGTCCCACCTGAAGATCATGGTATGGCTGGGCATCATCATGGCGATTGCAGCCGTGCTTCTGCTGCCGCTGTCGGAAATGCAGATGTCTCCGATAGGGTTGATCATATACTACAGGGAGTACATCCCCATGGCGGTACTGTATGTGGCGGCACTGATGTGCGGAACGGTCGGTGCTCGGTATCTGGACGCATCCGTGGCTTCGCCCCTGGAGAATGTGGATGGTGCGGTGGCAGCGGTAATATTGCTGGTGTACTTTGCCGCTACCGGACGGTTGGGCGAGGGGGCACGCATCACGCCGTGGAATGTAAGCAGCATCTTTTTTGTGACGGTGGGAGTGATACTGCTGGGTGTGCAGGAGCATCGCATGGCAAGCAGCGAACGGAATGTACCGGAGATACAGAGAAAGCATCCGCTGGGTGCACTGGCGTTCATATTTCCCATCCTTTATACATTGGTGGACGCAGGATCGATGGTGTTTGACAGCATTGTGCTGGCTGGCGGGGATGAGGCGTTTATGGGGCAGTTCGATCTGCTGATCTGCGAGAGTTTATTCTTTGCGCTGGCAGGGGTCCTATCGTGGCTGTATATGCTGACGGTGAAGAAAACCGTATATGACCCATTCAGAAAGGACGAGCTTGTTAAGTGCGGCGCGGCACTGACAGAAACAACGGGAAATGTATTCTACGCCATGGCGACAGTCGCCAGCCCGCTTCTGACGCCCGCAGTGACCACCGGTTACTGCGGGCTGACCATCCTGGGTGCGCGGCTTTTTCTGAAGGAAAGGCTGACGGGTCGGCAGTACCTGTGCCTCGCGCTGGTGCTGATAGGTATCCTGCTGTCCGCCCTGTCGGAGATCGCTGCAGGATGAGATCCGCGCCTCCGCTTCCGCCGGGATGATATTCTCGTGACGGTGGACTGCACACAGGCGAGGCGGCTACTATTTATCAGAGAGGAAAGAATATAGTAGACAATGTATTATTTAAGCATTTTAAGGCCATCGGCGACATCAAGTCCGTCATCAACGGCGCGTCCGACATCGAGGATGCCCTGCGCAAGTGCGTACACATTATCCGGGAGGTCAGCGGCGCTGAGACCGCCGTCATCTGGTACTTCGACAAGGACGGCGACAAGCTGCTGCACCCCACCTATGCCAAGGGCGCGCATACCTTCGTCGAGGGGGCGGTCGCTTCGGGAGAGGGCCTCGTGGGGCAGGTGTTCAGCACCGGCGAGGCGCTGTTTCTGCCCGAGGGCGACCCGGCGGAGCATATCCGATCCTTGATCTGCGTGCCGCTGGAAAATCGGTACGAGACGCTGGGCTGCATCCAGTTCATTGACAGGGCGGACGGCGGTGCGTTCTCCCGTGAGGACGCCGACGTGTGCGAGATCATGGGCATGCTGGCGGCCACCGCCATCGACGAGAGCGGCCTGGACGTGGGCGTCAGCCAGAACCGGTCGGTGATATTGTCCCTGCGGAAGGTCATCAAGGAGTTCAAAAACGGCGACACCATCTCCCGCGTGCTCAAGGGCATCGATCTGGATGTGTACGAGGGCGAGCTGCTGGTGGTGCTGGGCGAATCCGGCTGCGGTAAGTCCACCATGCTGAATATCATCGGCGGCATGGACCATCTGACCGACGGCGAATTCCGCTTTCGCGGCGAGGACTATTCCCACGCGCCGGAGGACGTCCTGACCGAGTATCGCCGCCAGCACATCGGCTTTATTTTCCAATCCTATAACCTGATGCCCAACCTGACGGCACTGCAGAACCTGCAGTTCATCGCCGAGTTGAAGGAGGACTCCGGCGACCCGGAGGAGGCACTGGAATGGGTGGGTCTCAGTTCCCGCCGCAACAGCTATCCCTCCCAAATGAGCGGCGGTACTTTTGCTTACTTTGTACAAAACTGAATCTTTCATTCTA
>ENA-OPBD01001131-OPBD01001131.1-human-gut-metagenome-genome-assembly--contig:-NODE-1131-length-13867-cov-4.125615_pt1 | contig 13867 bp, 8 predicted proteins | sample MGYA00241062_ERZ501440 | MGnify/ENA primary metagenome ERZ501440 (study PRJEB25962, sample SAMEA2042628) | human gut metagenome | biome: human gut; feature: human-associated habitat; material: faeces...
CCGTTTAAATTTGTTCAGCGGCCCTGATAGTATCTGTACAGGAAGGTCACGATCTGGGCGCGGGTGCAGTAGGCGTCCGGGCTGAAGGTCGTGTCGCTGGTGCCGGTGGTGATGCGGTTGTCATAGGCCCAGAGGATGGCGTTGTAGTTGTACGCCGTGGTCTTGACATCCGTGAAGGGGTTGAACGTGCTGGGCTTGGCGGCGGAGGCGGCGCGGTAGAGGAACGTTGCGACCTGGCCGCGGGTGACCGTTACGTCAGGCCCGAAGGTGGTGGCATTGAGGCCGGTGGTGATGCCCTGCTCAACAGCCCAGAGGACTGCGTCATAGTAGTAGTCGCGCGGGTTCACATCGGTGAACGGGCAGACGCGGTATCTGGGCAGCGGGGAACCGGCTGCGCGCCAGAGGAAGGTGACGGTCTGCGCACGCGTGCAGACAGCGTCCGGGGAGAAGTTGTAGCGGCCCGTGCCGGAGGCGATGCCGTTTTCTGCGGCCCACTTGACAGCGTCGTAGAAGTAGTCAAGGCGGCTCACGTCATGGAAGTTGAAGCTGCCCGTATTGCCGCCGATCACGCCGGGGATGTAATCCATGCCGTCGTCGACATAGGGAACGAGCGTGCCAGTGAGGATGGTGTAGTTGTGCGTGTCAGCCGGGGTGAAGGTCCACGCGTATGCCTTGCCGTCCTCAAGAACGGTCGTGAGAGGCAGATCCCACGCGATGGTGCCAGCCGGGCGGATGGTGCCGACGGTGAGCTTGGCGTCGGCAAGGGTCTTGCCGCTCGTTTCGAGCTTTGTGTAGCCGGGCGTGCCGGTCGGGGTCGCCTTGGTGATGGTGAAGGTCGCGGTCTTGTAGCCGAAGCTGGCGTCGCTGTTGAAGGTCACGGCGACGGTGTAGGTGCCGACAGTCAGCGGGAGGCCGGAGGCGTCAAGCGAAGCGCCGGTCGAGGCGTTGGGCGTGTAGCCGTAGCGCAGCGTGCCGGAATGGCCGGAAATGGTCGCATTCTCGTACTTGATGCCAGTACCGGTGTAGACAGCGGAGCCATCCGGGAAGGAGATGCTGCCGGAGACGTCGGTTCTGTCGTGGGTCGAGATCGTCAGCGCATAGCTGCCGCCGTTGTAGTTGCCGGAGACCGGGGTGACAGTGACCGTGAAGGTCGCCGCGCCGACTTCGTTCTTCAGCCGGAAAGTGATCTTGTTTTCGCCTTCGACAACCGCAGGTGCCACAGCGAAGATGTCGTCTCCGCCCTCAACAGCGGTGAGCTTGATGGAGAAGCCGGTTTCGGTCTCGCCTGCGAGGAAGAAGTCGGACGGGAGCGTTCTGGTCTTCAGGTCGGTCTCGGTGCAGAGCTCGGAGATCGTGCAGGGGTTCAGGGTCAGACCGGCCTTGTTGATGGTGAAGGTCTTGCTGGCCGTGCCGGTGAAGTTGCCCTTGCCGGTGACGGTAACTGTGGCGGTACCGGCGTTGATGTTGGAGGCGTAAGAAACGGTGTAATCCTTATCTGCCTCAAGCGTTCTGCCGCTGATCGCAACGGTCACTTCCGGAGTATGTGCCTTGGTGTTATAGGTCACGTCAGCGATAGGCGCGAACGTGCAGCCGGAAATTTCCGCAGAATTGATAGTGAAGGTCTTTTCCGTCGAGCCCGTGAAGTGATCGCCTATACCGGTGATGATGATCTTCGCAGTACCGGCGTTGATGTTGTTCTCATAGGAAACCGTGTAGTCGGTATCAGCTGTTAGCGCAGCATCATTGAAGGAAACGGCAACTTCAGGCTTCCATTCCTTGCCAGTGTAGCCATAGGGGCCGGCATCATAGGTGATCGCAGCGCTGGAGATCTGCGCCTTGCTGATGGTGAAGGACTTTGTGACCTTACCAGTGTAGTTGCCCGTGCCGGTGACGGTAACGGGATAGCTGCCTGGCTCAGTGCCGGTCAGGCCGGAAACGGTATAGTCCTTGCCGACGGTCAGGGTCTTGCCGTTAACTGTGACGGTCACAGTCTGGGTCAGTTCATTGCCGGTGTAGGTCAGTTCCTTATCAAAGGCAACGTCCTTGGCTTCGATCTCGCGCGGTTCGACCGTGAAGGTCGCTTCTGCGGTGTAGATCGTGCTCTCGCTCTCGCAGGATGCGGTGACTTTGTAGGTGCCTGCGTCGAACGGCTGCGCGGTGGTGAGCACCTCATGGTTGTCCTTGTCGAAGAACTTGAACGTGACGTCGCCTGCACCTGCCGGTTTGGACTCGCCGACGCTGGGGGTAACAGTATCGCCGTAGGTGACGGTAGCAGGAACGTCGATCTGGAGTTTTTCCGTATCGGTTCTCTTGTTAATGATCTTGATGGTGAGCGTATTGCCGGACGTCTCATTGTAATTCGCCGAAGAGAATTTCAATGTAGCCGTGTCAGACGCGTTATTAGCAGCATCTGTCTTATCCGTATCTCTCAGCATAAACGTGACAGAACGCATGTCATCGCTTGGTAAGTAACCTGTAATCAGGCTATTTCCCGCGTGAGTAACCTCAATTTTAATGCCGTCCTGCGTCAGACCGAAATCAGCCGGAGTAACCGTGACTTCCTTTGTACCGAAGAGCACGGATTTTTCTGCGTCCGTAGGCGTGAGGTCACCCTTGACGATCGCCCAATCCAGTTTTCTGGTCGTAACGGACTCGTAGATCGCATAATGCACATCGTCCAACGCGCTGATCGTGGCTGTCGCGGTGCGTGTGCCAACATCCGTCGCTGTGTTGTTTTCGTATTCAACCTTGATCCTGCCCTGCAGGTCTGCCGGAATTACCAGTTCGACCTTGTGTTCAGTGCCGTCATACTGGAAAGCTTCTGTGTAGTCCCAGTCCTTAATATCGGCAATAGAAATTGTGGCCTTATGGACGTGCACACGAACGTTGAGCGAAAGCTCGGCATAGTTCTCGCTGTCATCCGGGACAAACTTTGCCGCGAACGCTCTGCCGTACGGCTCAGATGTGCCGGTGTAAACGGTCGGGTTGCCGACGTCTTCGTTCGGATTTACCCATTCGAAATGGCCGTCGACCGGCGTTTTGCTTGCATCACCGGCAACGATTACCGTACCGCCGGTGAAGCTGAGGTCGCTGAGCTTCATGCCATAGTGCGCCGAGGGCGTAGTGCCGGGAGTCAGAAGCACTGCGAGGGTATCCTTGCCAGCAGTCTGGACTGTCACAGAGGCTTCGTAAGCGCCTGCAAACATACTCGGCGTGATCGCAGCCTGCTGGACTGCGCCGTCGTTGACCGTGACGCTCAGTGTCTGCGTGTTGTCGATGACATAGTTCGTCGCTGCTTCCAGACTGATCACGATGGTGTAGAACGTGTCTGCCTTGAACTTCTCGCTGCTACCAAGAGGATTGCCACTGGTATCCGTACCCTCATAGCAGGTATAGTTCACATTCAGGCCGGGGGTCGTCGTCTCGACCTTCAGGTCATAAATTCTCTGGCCCTTGACGAAGTTGGTGATGGCTACCACGGGCGCGGTGATCTCCCGCTTGGTAATCGTGAAGGTTGCGTTCTGAACAGTCACGCTCTCATCGATTCTGCAGTTGTCTCCATTCGGCTCGGCAGTGACAGTATAGGTACCAGCATCTGCTGCAGCAACATTCAGTTCATTGCCGTTGTTGACAACGAAGCCAGCAGCGTCGTTGCCTTCTACATCCTTCACCTTGAAGGTGACGAAGCTGGTGATATCCTTATTAGAAGTAGACGTTGCACCCATGGTGAGCACTTCGTCGCTACCGTATGCGACTTCAGTCGGGTCAATAGTGGTAGCACCAATGGTTGGATTCTGTCCACCAGTAACCGTCAGAGCAAGCTTTTTTGAGAAATCTACATTTTCGACTTCTTCATCCTTGGTTTCACCATCTTTAATATGGTTGAAATAGTTCTCGCCTTCAAACCCAAACGAGTAACTGCCGTTTTCTACGTTCGTCTTTGCCTTGAGCAGCAAATAGCCAATCGTTTGCTGTTCACCGGATGCCAGCACCGGCTGATTCGCTGTTTTCTCGCAGGTACCTGCAAAAACAGCCAGTCCGGCAGTTCCTGTATTATTTTGCATTGTCCAGCCCTTCAGACCGCCCTTTGTAGATGAAGGCATAGCGTCTGGACCAACCGTACCGCTGTCATCGTCATTTTCAAATGTGTAGGTGTACGTCTCAAAAGCGTCCACATTATAAGTAAATCTAAATTTAAACCCAGACAAGCGAAGCGGGTCGGAAGAGGGGTTCGTTACGGAAATCTTAATTGCAAACGTATTGCCTGCTGCAATTTCCGTAATAGCATCGCCCTCAACTGGGTACTTCGATGTGTTTTTTTCCGTGAAAGTAACTGCTTCCAACTGAGCAGTCGGAGTCGGTTCAAATACGATTGCAGAAACTGGTGTTGCAAAAAGAGATACCAGCACGCAAACCGTAAGAACGATTGCTAATAATTTTTTCTTCATGTTTTTCTACCTCTCAGTCAAACGAACTTATGTTCTCTGCGACATACTGAAGGATCAGCAATGCGTCGGTTGTTTTGATCACGCCATCCTTGTCAACGTCAGCAGCCACAAACTCGTTTCCTTCCAATGTAATTGTTTCTGATACATGCTGCAACACCAGCAGTGCGTCAGTCGTTTTAATCTTTCCATCGCCATCCACATCGCCCAGAACGACATCCGGCTTCTCGCCGTACTTGAACGATGCGACCTTCTTGAGCGCCTTGTCGGTCGTGCTGATGTAGACGTTGTATGTACCCTCCGTCAGGGCCTTGGGCTTGAGGGTGAATGTCACCTTGCCAGCCTCCACGCTCGTCTGGTCGATGTACTGGATGTTGCCTTCTGTGGGGACGGCGCTGTCGCCCGCGAGGAGCAGGACGAGGGAATACTCGCCGGTCAGGTCGGTGCAGTTCAGCTCGAACGTGTCCGCGCCTGCGTAGAAGCCGCCGTCCTTCGTGCCGTTCGTCACGGTCAGGGGGCCGGTCACATTATAGACGCCGAGGACTTCCGTGTCTTCCGCAAACGCGGCTGCGGTGAGCATCGTGAGTGTCAGCACTGCGAGCAGCAGCGCAAGCAATCTTCTTTTCATGCCGCTTCCTCCATTGTCATAAATTGATCCGCATACCGCAGCAGGATCGCCGCGATCTGTGCGCGGGACGCGTTGGCCTCCGGCGCGATGCGGCCGCCGACGCCGGAAACAAGCTCGTGGTAGACCGCCCACCAGGTCGCATCCTTCGCCCAGGAGGCGATGGTCGTGCTGTCGGCGAAGGTCTGCTCATAGATGCCGGTCAGCGTCAGCTCTGTGCCGCTCTGCCCGCCGTTCAGGCGGAAGAGGATGGCCATGGCCTGCTGGCGCGTGATGGGGGCGTCGGGGCCGAAGCGGGTGTCGGACAGGCCGTTGACATAGCCGTTTTCCACGGCCCAGCTCAGTGCGTCCTGATACCAGTCCGCGCTGGCGTCTGCAAACGAGGCCGCCTTGGCCGCAGCGGGCTTGCCGCACATACGCCAGAGCATGAGGACGAACTGCGCGCGGGTCACGGCGGTGTCGGGACGGAAGGTGCCGTCGGAATAGCCGGTGACAAGGCCCATTTCCGCCGCGCGTTCGACCGAGGCGAAGGCCCAGTGGCCACGGGTCACGTCGCGGAAGGAGCCGGCTTTGACTTCCTCCTGCGCGCCATCCGCAGGCTTTTCCTCATCCTCGGGCTTGTCTTCATCCTCAGATTTCTTATCATCCTCGGACTTCTTATTGTCCGTGCCCGGCTTTTCGGCGTCAGAGCCGGAACCGCTGCCGCTGTCGGAGCCGCTGCCCTGCGCGATCAGCGCCGGGAGCGAATAGGAAAGCGGGAGCGCCTTGCCGTCCGTGTCGGACAGGAGCGCATCGGCAAGGGTCAGCTTCGCGTCGCCCGCCGCCTTGACGCGGAAGGTAAACACGGCGAGGCTGCCATCGGTCTTGACGGCGGTGGTGGTCGCCGCTGCGAGGATCGCGCCGACGCCGTCACGCGTTGCGTACGGGTTGCTCGCGGCGAGCATACCGGCAACGAGCGCCCCGTTTTCAATGCCGGTGCATTCGACAACGGAATCGTCGTAGCCCAGACTGAGCTGCACGGCGGCAAGACCTGTGTTGCCGGTCAGCTCCGCCGTGACGGTAAAGGTCTGTCCAACGTCCGGCAGCTTGTCCGGGGCTGTGAGCTTGAGCGTCGTGCCTGCGGCGCAGGCAAGCGGCGTCAGCAGCTGCACCGCCAGCAGCAGTGCGATGCCTATGGCCAATATTCGGTTGCGTTTCATTCTTCGCATTCCTCCTCATCTCGGTCGGACGTACAATCGGGGTGAAATTGTAACAGGGTGCTGCAAGAGTCTACACTACCCCTAGTATTTGTAGAATAATTATATACGAACTGTGCCGCAATTGCAAGATGCTGGCTGCTTTATTTCCGGGGATTTTGTAAAATGTTTCTTCAGAATTTCCGGGAGACGGGGCGGGCTGACGCAAATGCCGCCTGCCCTTATCGTGCGGGGCACGACAAGGGCAGGCTTTGGGGGCGTCTCAGGTCTGGAGGTAGTCATTGATGGTGATTGGCGTGTTCAGGCGCGGGGCGGAGGATGCGTTCAGGAGGAACAGGCGGCAGGTGTCCTGCAGGTTGAGTACAACGAAATCCGTTTTGGTACGCAGGACGCCGATGCCCGTAACGCGGCCCTCCGCGTCATAGGAGACTGCGACGGCGCAGCCCTCGTTCAGATCGTCGGTCAGAGTGACCTTTCCGGTGTCCGTGTTGACGCTCCATGACGTTTCGATCTCGTTCCCCTTGTAATCCCAACCGTATCCAAACTTACTCGTACGCAGGTTGTCCCAGCGCGTTTCGCCGTCCCACAGGGCAATCTTGTAGCCAGCATAGGTATCGCCCGTCCAGCCGGACGTGCCGGGCAGGTAAAAGAGCGTCCAATCCGACGGGAACGAGCAGTTGGCGTTCAGCGTCCCGACAATCTGGGGCGCTGCGCCGAGGAAATACGCGCCGAGCGTACCGCTTCCATAATAGGAATATCCATAGAACGCCTTTTTTCCAATCGATTTGATGCTGGCGGGAAGGACGATTGCCTTTTTAAAACGGCAGCCGTCAAACGCTTCGTCTCCAATCGTTTCCAGTCCATCCGGCAGCGTAATTTTTGTCAGGTTATGCGCATGCATGAACGCCTGTTTTTCGATTTTCTTCAGCGTGGACGGCAAGCGGACGGACGGCATATAAGAACACTCGAACGCGCCTTCGCCGATCTCCGTCACGCCCTCCGGAATCGCGACCTCTGTTTTCAAGCCAGCCATAAATGCAAACGACAGCTTTTCAATTTTGGTCAGTCCGGCAGGAAGCTTCAGGCCGGTAAAGCCCTCGCACTGATAAAACGCCCATTCCCCCACCGTTTTGACGCTGTCCGGCAGGGATAGCGTCCCGCCAAAGCCGTCGCATTCGGCAAAGGCGTTCGCGCCAATGCACGTCACACCGTCCGGGATCAGAAGCTCTCCGGAAAAGCCCTCATACGCGAACGCATATGCGCCGATCGTTTTCAGCGTCGACGGCAGCGTCAGGGTGCCGGTGATCTTGCCGTGCGCGGGCGAACCGCTGTATTTGCTGCTGGAGCAAAACGCGCCCTCCGCGATCTCTGTGACGCCCTCCGGGATGGTCAGACCGCCGGAGAAGGAGCAATCGGTAAATGCGCGTTCGCCGATCGTCCGCAAGCCCTTTCCAAGCGTCAGAGTGCCGTTTGATATCACGCTGCCGAAAAAGGCCCATCTGTCGATCGTGGTCACGCTGTCCGGGATCACAAGATCGCCGGTCAGGCTTGTACAATTCATAAATGCATTCTCACCGATCACCTGCACATTTTTTCCAATCCTGACTGTAGTGCAGGATAAGCTGGAAAATGACTCTTTCCCGATTTTCGTAATCGAATCCCCGATCACAACGGTTTTGATCTCGCTTAGATATGCACTCCACGGGCGTGGATCGGGATCGCCCCACTGGAATACACAATCGTTCATCGCGCCGCTGCCGGAGATGGTCAGCGTGCCGGTGCTGCTGTCAAATGACCAGTAGGCAGACGGGCCGCACTTCCCGCTCGTCCCCGCCGCCGACGCGCCGATGCACAGTGCAAGCAGCAAAAGCGCTGCAAAGAGCAGCCGTGTGATGTGTTTTTTCATTTCAAGGCCCCCGTTTTTTGTTTGTTATTTTATTATATCGTGCCAGGTTGGGAAAATCAACCGGAGCAAAGGCGGCGGTTTAACCGGGAATTGATTTGGATTTAAGATTCTGCGGGAAATATCACGAAGATTTAACGTAATTCTGGACGCGCATTTGACATTCTCTTTCTATATTTATATCAGATAAAACGAATTTGGAAAGAGGTCTGTGCGGATATGTCGATTTTTAACTTTTTAACATTGCTCGGCTCGCTGAGTTTGTTCCTGTTCGGCATGAGTGTGATGGGCACGGCGCTGGAAAAGCGCGCGGGCGGGTCCTTGAAGGCCATTCTGGCGAAGCTGACGAACGGGAAATTTTCCGGGCTTCTGACGGGGCTTGCCGTTACGGCGGTCATTCAGTCGTCCTCGGCTACGACGGTCATGGTCGTGGGCTTTGTCAATTCGGGGCTTTTGAGCCTCAAGCAGTCCATTCCTGTTATCATGGGCGCGAACATCGGCACGACCGTGACGGCGTGGCTGCTGTCGCTGTCCGGCATCAGCGGGGACAGCCTGTTCGTGCAGCTGTTGAAGCCGTCGTCGTTCACGCCGGTGCTGGCCGTGATCGGCATTATTCTGTATCTGACCGCAAAGGGCAAGAAAAAGGACACGGGCCTGATCCTTCTTGGCTTCGCGACGCTGATGTTCGGCATGGAATCGCTGTCCAGCTCTGTTTCCGGGCTGCGGGACGACCCGAACTTCACGAAATTCTTCCTGTTGTTCTCGAATCCCATTCTGGGCGTTCTGGCTGGCGCGATTCTGACGGGCATTGTGCAGTCCTCGTCCGCGTCGGTCGGTATTCTGCAGGCGCTGTCCTCGACCGGGGCTGTCAGCTACGGCGCGGCGATCCCCATTATCATGGGACAGAACATCGGCACGTGCGTGACGGCCATGCTGTCCTCCGTCGGCACGAACAAGAACGCGCGGCGCGCAGCCGTCGTGCATCTGAGCTTCAATATCATCGGCACAGTCGTCTGGCTGGCGCTGTTTGAGGCTGCAAACGCAATTTTCCGCTTTGCGTTCGTCTCGACCGCTATCGATACGTTCCATATCGCGCTCATTCACTCGATCTTCAATCTGGCCTGCACGCTGATGCTGCTGCCGTGCTGCGGACTGCTGGAAAAGCTGTCGTACCGGATCATCCCGGATGGCCGCAGCACCGACACCGCAACTGTTCTGGACGAGCGCCTGTTTGCAACTCCCGCCATTGCGCTCGTCAAGAGCGAGGAGCTGGCCAAGCGCATGGCTGCGGACTCCGAGCTTGCGCTGCATGAGAGCTTACAGGCCGTGCTCGGCTTTACGCCGGAGCTGGCCGCCTCCGTCCGGCAGCGGGAGGACGATACCGACCGCTATGAGGACACGCTGGGAACCTTCCTCGTACATCTGGCCACGCAGCCGATGAGCGAGCAGGACAGCGTGGAATCGTCGAAGCTGCTGCATCTGATCGGCGATTTTGAGCGCATTGCAGACCACGCCGTCAATATTATCGAATCGGCGGAGGAGCTGAAGGAGAAGGGCGTTTCGTTCACAGACTCCGCAAAGCAGGAGCTGCAGACGATGCTGAACGCCGTGGGCGAGATCGTCGATCTGACGAGCCGGGCGTTCTTGCAGGACGATCTGACGCTTGCGCGGCAGGTCGAGCCGCTGGAGCAGGTCATCGACAAGCTGAAGGACGAGCTGCGCACGAATCACATCGCCCGTCTCCAGCGCGGCGAATGCTCGCTGGCCGCAGGTTTCGTACTGTCCGATCTGCTGACGAATCTGGAACGCGTGGCCGACCACTGCTCGAACATCGCAGGCTGTCTGCTCGACATGAAGAACGAGCGTATCGATCTGCACAAGTACCTCGGCGACGTCAAATCCGGCAGCAACGAATTTTTGATGCAGTACAATACGTTTGAGGAAAAATACAAGCTGGCGTAACCGCGCCGGACGCACAGACAATATCAGCACGCACCAGCGCCCCCTGTCATGTCACAGCATGACAGGGGGCGCTGCGGGTATTCACAGCAGGATGCAGATCATCCCGCCGGTGTTTTCGTTGATCATGCGGCCAAGGGTCTTTGTGAGCTTCTGCCGCGCGTCGTCCGGCATACGCATGATCTTGGCCGTGACGCCCTCGGAGACAAGCTCATAGAGCGATTTGCCGAAGATGTTGCTCTGCCAGAGCTTATCGGTGTCCTCTTCATATTCGCCGAGCAGATAGTCGATGAGCTGCTGTGATTCCTGTTCGCCGCCGACCATGGGGCTGATCTCCGTCTCGATCTGCGCGCGCATCATGTGGATGGACGGCGCGCTGGCGCGCAGCTTGACGGCGTAATTGCCGTTTTTCTTCACGATTTCCGGCTTTTCGAGCTTCAATTCCTCTGCGCCCGGCATGACGATGCCATAACCGGTCGCCTTGACCTGTTCGAGCGCGGTCTGTACCTTTTCGTAGAGCTTTTTCGTCTGCGAAAGCTCCCGCAGCATCTGCATAAGCGCCTCGTCGTCCGCGATCTCCACGCCCGCCTGCTTGGACAGTTCTTCGTAGAACAGCGTCTCCGGCAGATGCAGCTCGCAGGTGACCGTGCCGGTTCCGAGATCGACCTCCCGCACGCGGAACGCGTCGACCGGATCTAGCTCCCGCAGCGACCCCATGACGCTTTCCGCCTCGCTGAGGCTTGTGAGCCTTGAGGCGCGGTCAAGCATTGCGTCATACAGGGCGGCTTTGACCGGGTGATCGTCCGGCAGCGCCCGCACCCAGCTCGGCAGGAAGAACCGCAGCTCCTCGACCGGGAACGCGTACATGACCGCTTCGAGCAGCCGCGCAATATCCTGCGTCTGCATCACCGCACAGTCCATCGTCAGCGCCTGCACGCCGTATTCGGCCCGGATGCGGGCGCAGATCGCGTCCGCCTGTCCCTTTTTCGCGTCCTGCGTATTGACGACGACCACGAACGGCTTGCCCGTTTTCTGCATATCCGCAATGGCGCGGGCTTCCGCCTCGCGGTAATCCTCGCGCGGGATATCCGTGACCGTTCCGTCCGTCGTGACGACCACGCCGATGGAGCTGTGGTCCTCCATGACCTTTTTGGTGCCAAGCTCCGCCGCCTGTGCCATGGGAAGCTCCTCGGAGGCCCAGGGTGTCGTGACCATGCGGGGCTTGCCGTCCTCCGTGTCGCCGACCGCGCCGGGGATCATGTAGCCCACAGAGTCGATCAGCCGCACCTGCAATGTCGTTTTTCCGTCCGGGCTGATGCGGGCGGCCTCGTTCGGGACGAATTTCGGCTCCGCCGTCATGATCGTCCGGCCCGAGCCGGACTGCGGCAGCTCGTCGGTGGCGCGTTCGCGCTCATAGACGTTTTCGATGTTCGGCAGCACGAGCTGCTCCATGAAGCGCTTGATAAAGGTGGATTTTCCCGTCCGCACAGGGCCGACGACGCCGATATAGACCGTGCCGTCCGTGCGGTCCGCGATCTGCGCGTAGATCGAACGTTGTTCCATATTCCCGCCTCCCGTCTCACATGGGGATCAGCAGCAGCCGTCCGGCGTCCGCCTCCGGCTGCGTCAGATGATTGGCCTGCTGGATCGACTGCGCCGTCGTCCGGTACTGCCGCGCAAGGTCCCAGAGCGCGGCGTTTTCGCTCATGCGCCGGATGACGACTGACGGCCGCTGCGTGTTCTGCTGCTTCGTCAGGTCGAGCGTCCCGCCGGACAGATTCTGCAGCGTCTGCCGGGAAAACGTCTGTACCTGAAAGACCGCGTCATAGCGCAGCTCGACCGCGCCGCTGCCCGCCGAGGCGTAGCCCTCCGGCTGGATCGTACACACGGCCTCGCAGAGGCCGTTTTCGCTCAGCGCTGTATGGCAGCTGACCTCCGTACGGAACGTCTCGGCCTGCACCGCGCCGTCCGGGTCGGTATAGACGAGGTCCGCGCGCAGCGGTACATGGACGGTAACGCCGTCGTCTGTCCGCTCAAGCGCCTGTGCGTCCGGGTAGACCCGGCAGTCGAGCACGGCGGCGGCCTGCACCGGGAACGAGGCGCGGACAGGCTCGCGCAGCGTCTGCGCGTCGAGGCGCATGGTGTGCTCCTGCGTTTCCCACTGCGGCTGGAACTCGCCCTTGGTCGAATATGCGTCCTCACAGAGCGTCAGCGCCTGCGGCTGCACGACCATGCACTGCGCCAGCAGCCCCGCGCCGAACAGCAGCTTCTGCGACTGCTCCGACGCGACCGGCTCCAGCTGCACGCCGGTCACAAGCAGCACCGATTCGAGCGTTTCGTCCTGATCGTAGTCGCCCTCCATCTGGCAGTACTGCGAAAACGGCACGGAAAAACTCAGCGTCCGCAGGGCGTTTTCATTGTCCAGATAAGTAATTTGCAGATTTGCGGTTCCCTTCAGGACGGCCTTGCTCCCGACCAGCCCCTGCTCCTGCACGACCGGCGTGAGCAAACAGCTGACCAGCCGTGTGATCTGCGGCCTGCCGTCCGGTAGGTTCAGCTCCTCGCTGACCTGAAACGCGCGCTCGGAAAGCTCCACAGGCGCATTCGTCTCATAGGTCTGCGTTTTCAGCTGCAGGCAGGCGGGCGGATCCTTGAGGACGCTCATGCTCTGCGTCTGCGGCTCATAGCCGTCCGCCTGAACCAGAACGCTCACGCGCAGGAGCACCTTGCGCGAGTTGATCAGGCGGCTGTCCGCGCTGCGGACGCAGCAGCGCACGAGCGTCTGCGTGTCCTCGCGCAGCTCGGCGCACTCCAGCTTGACCGTAAACGGCAGCTCGGAGGTCAGCAGCTGCAAGCCGCCCGCTTCGTCTGCGTACAGGCAGCACGTGCGCAGCGTCCCCGTCACGAGAAGACTGCCCTCCCGGTTCGTTTTGCTCTGTACCTCCGGCTCGGCACAGCAGATGAGCGTGCGGGAAGCGTCCGGCATACTGTCGGGTATGATGAGCTCCTGTGTCTGCTCCTGCGCAAGCGAGAGATGCGCCGTGCGATGCAGGCAGGACCGTTGTTTCTGTTCAAATGCAAGCTCCATAGTCTCAACTCCTTGTATATGTTCTGGGATATATATACGCGGAGCCGGACAAGGATATGTTTCGGAAATTATTTCAGCAGCAAAAGTCCCAGCACGATCAGGATGGCCGCGATCAGCACCCGCAAAAACCACCCGCACAGCGCAAACGACAGCAAAAGTCCAACGCCCGCCCCGATCAGAAGCAGCCCGAGCCGCTCGGTCTTCACACACATAAAAAATCCCCCCTGTCAGCATACGCGGGCAGGAGGAATCTGTGCGGGTCTGAACGCGTTTTTACAGCTTCCAGCCCACGGCCTGTTCGCGGCCGGTGATGAAGCGGCGGTAGATGCCGCCCTGCGCCATCAGCGCCTCGTGTGTGCCGCGCTGGACGATCTGTCCCTTGTCCACCACGAGCGTATCCCCATCCATTCCGCCGGCATTGACATTTTGCCCGCGTACTATGAAGAGTTCCTGAAAACGCACTACCCGGAGCTTTATTTTGATCTTCCGGCAGCGTTTTAGAGCGTCGATCAGGCGACGGACTTCCCTGCCATGTCCCGGCTGCTGTTTGAGATCGAAAATTACCGGGGGCGAGGGCGCGGCGGCGCTTTTTACGAGGCTAGGGTGTATCTGAAAACTCCCAATGTGACCGGCAGCGAGAAATTTTTGCGC